>PDWI01001260.1_pt1 | contig 98200 bp, 100 predicted proteins | sample 1430891 | NCBI WGS metagenome assembly PDWI01 (sample SAMN01162508, study PRJNA174530) | Oral metagenome, whole genome shotgun sequencing project. | biome: Marine environment; feature: Marine mammal; material: Swab sample of the gingival sulcus; isolation source: swab sample of gingival sulcus... | reverse complement strand
ATTTATTAAACATCTACTTTTTATCTTCCATTGATTTCAAGGTTTTTATTAAGTGTACCATTAATTCCTTGACATCATTATTATGCACTCAACGTGCCCCGTATTAGCGAACATATCATAGCACTTTAACTCTTTCGCTTCGTATCCATTATCACTAAATACCTTTAAATCTCTTGCCAAAGTTGAGGGTTTACATGATACGTATATAACATGCTTTACTCTTGATTTTATTATTGAATCGATAAGTGATTTGTCTAAACCTTTTCTCGGTGGATCCACTATCACAAGATCTGGTGTATCTTTTATTTCTCGTATTTTTTCTTCACTCTTTCCCTTAATAAAGATAATGTTTTCGATATTGTTTTCTTTCGCTGATAGCTTTCCCCTAGTTACAGCCTCCTCATTTACCTCTATCGCATAAACTCTGTCTACCAAATCCGATATATGAGATGCAATCGTACCCATGCCTGAATACAGGTCAAAAACTACATTTGGTTGTATCTTTTTTATGTACTTTCTTACTTCATTGTATATTTTGATCATGATTTGATGATTAACCTGAAAAAATGAATCTGGACCTAGTAAGTAGTAACTCTTTCCTATTTTTTCTTTTATGTATCCACTTCCATAAACTGTCTTATAAATTCTACCAGTTATTAAATTAGTCTTTTTTCTATTGTAATTAATAAGAACTGTGTCTACGCCATAATTTTTTAATTCATCTACTATAGGACTTAAGTCCGAATCTTCCTTGATAACTAATACGACCATCATCTCCCCTAGAGATGATTTCCTAACTACCACATGTCTAAGCGAACCTGCATTAGTTTTCTCATTATAAGTACTTACGTAGTCTAGTTTTGACCTTATAAGCCTCATAATCTCATCCAATTCTGGATTGTTGTTTGGAGAAAAGTCTATCTCACATATATCATGCGTTCCCTTATAAAAGACCCCTATCTTCGAATCTCTAACAGGATAGGTACATTTATTTCTGTATCCCGTTCTAGGTGTTGACGGTATAATCTCTTCAACTTCTAAACGAATTTTTGCGATTTTTTCTATAGTCTTCTCAACATGTCTTTTCTTCCAGTTTAGGGTTGCGTTATAATCCATTATTATGAGTTCACTTCCTTCATTAGAGTATGTACTTTCTACTCTATGTTCAGAAGGGGTTATAATCTCTAATAATTTTGCCTTAGCATAATTCTTTTTCACCAAATACACCTTCGCCTTTACCACATCCCCTGGTATTGAAGACGCTACAAATACGGTGAAATTATTTATTTTAGCTACACCCTCAGATTCAGATGTTAAATCTTGTATATTTAATTTTAGTATTTCATTTAATGAAACTTTATTTTCTCTCATATCTTATCCCAAATAATGAGTTATGAAGGTATATTTCTTACTCCAAATGGAAAACTTATAGTTACTCCTCAAACTCTCGTACTTCGCTTTAAAAACCAAACTTCTACTTACATTTCAATTATACTATATTTTTGTGATTATATATATTCTTTTATTGACATAATAAATCAAATATAATATATTGTTTATAAAATTTTTTATAGACAAGGAGGAATTATGCCTAGACCTAAAAAAAATCCATTAATCCGACAAAAAGAATTTATAGACGCTGCAAAAGAGTTATTCTCTTCAAAAGGATATATCAAGACATCAATTCAAGATATCATGGCAAAGGTCGGCAAAAATTCTTGTTCTCCAAGTGTATTCTATTACTACTTTAAATCAAAAGGAGATATCTATCAAAAAGTAATGGAAGATTATATGGACAATTATATTAGTGAATTTGAATCTTATTTAGGTAATAAAAATCTCATGTTTGAAGAAAAGATGTTTCATCTTTTAAGGATATTTACAAATACAATTTTAAAGAGTAAAAACATTATGTTTAAAAGCAAATCTTTGAAAAACAGAGTTTTTTTACTCGACCTTAAAAATAGAATTGTAATTAAAAATATAAAACTTTGGGATAAAATAATAACAGACCTACCTTGGACATTAAATATTGATACCAAAGCCGCTTCCACTTATATAGTCGGCGGAATTGCTGAAATAGCATATATATTTGTATTTGGAACAGAACTAAAAAATAACAAAAAAATATTCATTCAAAGTATTAACGATCTAGTTTCTAATACTCTGAATATGCCAAAACAAACAAGGTATATTTTAACTAAGAAAGTAAGGAGGCTATACGATGGATAATTTAAGTAAGGTTTCTGAAACACTTTATGTTCCTTTACTTGGAAGAATTTATGCTTCTAAAAACCATAAGAATATTCTATATGATAAAAAAGCACTTGAAGTAGAAGAATCGCTACCAAGTGAACTGTTTTTAGATAACGGGCAAAATGAATATACCTATATAGCAAGCGCTGTAAGATCTACTAATATTGATTATTATACTAAAAAATTTCTAGAACATAATCCTAATGGATCTGTAGTTAATCTGGGTTGTGGTCTAGAAGACATATATGACAGAATTGATAACGGTACTGCTAATTGGTTTGAATTAGATCTGCCAAACGTTCTTGAACTCAGGAAAAAATATTTTCCTCCAAGTGAAAGAGATCATTATCTACCATACTCTATCTTCGACTACACCTGGGTAGATGAATTGAAAAAACTCACTTCTGAAAAAATAATATTTGTAGCTTCTGGGCTGTTCCACTATTTTAAAGAAAAAGATGTTATAGAATTACTTAAAAAAATATCAGAACTACCCGGTTGTGAGATAGTTTTTGACGCAGTTTCATCTGCGGGTATGAAAATGACCCATAGATATATGAAAAAAATGGGAAGAGAAGATGCTTTTATGTATTTTTCAGTAGATAACGCACAAGAGCTGGTAAAAAAAATTGACACCAATATGAAACTGGTAGAAAGCAGAAAATACTACAGTATTATCAAATCAAAAAAAACGCTCAGCTTCTCAACAAAATTCAAAATGGTTTTTTCAGATACATTCAATATGGTAAAAATGATACATTTAAGAAATAGTAAATAGATAAAGTGCAGATAAATATATCTGCACTTTACTCTTAATACCTTAAGTCTATATGAAGACTGCTACCCAGTAGTACATATATTTACCAGTGATGATATTTCGAGTTTTTCCTCCGCAAAACATTACTTTGTCATAGTCTTCTCGTAACATATGTTCATTATCTTCTGGAGACTGTTTCCATGCCTCAATAACCGAAGTTATATCTTTACTACCAGTAAGTAGTATGTTTTCACTGTCCGGTATTGGCATAGAAACAATATCATATGCCGTGCGGAATATACTTCCATCCGGTCTGGTATGTGTAAACTGATTTACTATTTCAGCTGTTCTAAGATTAGTAGGAGAAATCCATGAATATTCATATCTAAGAGGTCCAACATTGTTCTCTTCTCTGTACTGGTTGATAAGAGATAAAAACTCTTCTCTTTCAGCCTCAAAAGTAGTTAATGTTATTACACCAGTGCTTCCATCAGCAAGTTCATATTTTTTCAACGTGTTCAAATAGTTTAAAGCCTCATTTTCAATCTTTTCAGATACTGCAGCTGTTCCACCTACAACAAAATAATCAGCACCATAATCTATTTCTTCTATAAGGCACTGCCTCTGAAAATCTTTTAGATTATCACCCGTAAGCATCAAAACTCCTCTTAGATTATTTGCAAAAACCCCAGCCGAAAGACCATCAGGAAAGTCCTTGCCAGTTGCAATAACCAGATCTCTGTTGTCAATTCCTCCCAATAAATCTATTGTAGCCTGATTTGTGAGATACCTATCAGCTCCGGAAATTCTTGATACATTACTGCAATAAAATCTCAATATATCCTCAACATGTAAACTAACTACTCCTTTACCACCAACGATATATATTTCTTCAGGTTCTAAATCTACTATATACTCTTTGATGTCTTTTGGTATGCTGTCCTTTCTAACTAGTAAAACTGGAGCTCCATCAGTGTAGCTAACTACATTAGCTGCAGAAAGTGCATCCGCATAACTATAACCATTTACAATGATGAGCTTTTTCATTTCAGGTGTATAGTAATCTGTAATCTCTTTTGCTATATTTAGAGAAGTTTCAAACCTATCTTTGCCACCAATTCTCTCCACATCTGGAAACCAAACTTTCAATTCATCCTCTACTGCATCACCAAGCACCCCTTTTCCTCCTAAAACAACAGCATGATCTCTGTGATTATACTGTAGACGCTCATTCCAAGGAATACTATTTTGTTTAGCCAATAATATTGAATATTTTATATCGCTATTAGCAGTGGCTTTTCTTATTGCATAAGCAAGCGAAGAAGCGGAAAGCGCATCTGGATAATTCTCTCCCGAAGTTACAATCAAATTAGGTAAATAGAAGTACATTGAAACACTAACAGCTGTCTTATATCTATCAACACCCGCTTCCCTTATTGAATGAATTACCGAAGGAATATCACCTTTATCTACCAACTCTCCACTAAAATTTTGAGTATCATCTTGACTATTGAGTTCATAATTATTATCCGCAAATGACATCTGAAATGTTAGAAGTATTACAAGAGTAAAAACGAAAAAAGTTTTAAATTTCATAATCAACTCCTTTCTACCATAAAAACTATAGTAGTTTAAATAGTATTAAAATTAGCAATAAATACACTGTATTTAAGTGAGTTTCTGTACAATTAGTTTAACATCGTTTTCAAAAAACATCAATTATTATATCTTTATAAAGAACAGTAGTATATAGTTAAATTAATAATATTTTTGTTGATTATGAATTATATAAATCTAACTCCTATAAACATTATTTAAATAGAAAAATCACTTTCAATAATTACTGAAAGTGATTTAAATCTTATTTAAGAACAAACTAATACAATATGTCCAGTCCACCAATATGAAGCTGCCTATTATTAGTCACATCTATCAAAGCTGACTTCAATAATTCATTCATCTGTGAATCATCAAACGAAGCTTCTTCAAGTTTCCTAAGATAATCATATTTATCTATTTTTGACCAGTCAACACACTTTGAAAGCTTATCTATCAACATTTGATCAAGCCACATTCTCGTAACAAAGTCGTTTCCCCTCATAAAAGGATGTGCAGTACTCATCTCAACAAACTTAGCCACTATCTGATCAAAATTTTCAAACGGCATATCATCTATTGCATTTAAATTAGTAACTATAAAAAGAGCAGGAGAGTAGATAAAATTCTCCTCCTGTATATCAACTTGTCTTATAGTTCCAGGTTTGCTTACAATACCATTAAAAATATATCTGTGAATGGACTGAATACCTACAGTTTTCCCCATCTCAAAATCATCAATTACATTTTTATTCCAGAGCTCACTCGCTCTTCTTTTTATAAAATTTTCTTCTTGTAAGTTCATTAAATATTAGTACCCCGCATCTTTAAGCATCTCAAGATAAGATGAATCATCAAAATCATCTTCTACTTCAAGTGTAACCTTTTTTGTTTCAAGTTCTATATCAACGTTTTTGACACCTGGAAATGCTTTACTAAGTTTTTCAACGGATCCAACACAACCCATACACATAATACTTTGAACTACAAATTCTTTTTTCATAATAAACCTCTTTAACTTTTTATAATTCTAATCTGTTCAACAGCATTTTTTTCAACATTTAATATTTCTATTTTTAGCCCAAATCTTTCGATTATTTCTCCCTTTGAAGGAAGAGTTCCAAACTCCCCTAAAATATATCCCCCAATGGAATCAAAATCATCAGACTCAATATTAACATCCAACATTTCATTTACATTATCAATTCTAGTAACCCCATCTACTATAAATTCATTTTCTTTTACCGAAACTATCTCTTCATCTTGAACATCATACTCATCGTTTATTTCTCCAACTATTTCTTCAACAAGATCTTCTATAGTCACGACACCTGAAGTTCCTCCATATTCATCTAAAACTATAGCTATAGGGGTTCTACTAGCTCTCATCTCCTCAAATAAATCCTTCGTTTTTTTAAATTCATAAGTGAAAAAAGGTTCTCTCATTATATTGTTAATATTGAATTTATCGTGATAAGAATCATATAGAACTAAGTCTTTAATGTAGAACATTCCTACAATATTGTCAGGTGTATCTTTATATACAGGCATTCTTGAATACTGTTCTCTCTTAAATATCTCTATTACCTCGTCATACGTATCCTCTATTTCAATCGCTACCATATCCGTTCTAGGAGTCATAACATCTTTTGCCTGAGAATCCCCAAACTCAAAAACCTTATGAATCATATTCTTTTCTTCACACTGAAGCACTCCCTCTTCATGGCTTACATTCACCATCGTCTTTAAGTCTTCGGCTGTTACAAATGTTCCTTTACCGGATGTATCATTACCTGTAAATTTTATTATAGACTTTGTAATAAAACTTACAATAATTGTTATCGGATAAAATAAATAGATAAAAAACCTCACTGGTTTTGCAAGTCTTAAAGAGACTTTCTCACTATTACTGGCAGCAATAGACTTCGGAGTTATTTCTCCGAATATCAAAACAAGTATAGTGAGAACTATAGTAGAAATTAAAACCCCATTTGAGGGCCCAACAAGTTTTATAAAAAACGACGTAGCTATAGCAGTAGCTGCTATATTTACCAAGTTGTTGCCGACAAGAATTCCTCCCAATAATTTATTAGGATCTTTAAGCAATCTAGATACAATATTTGAATTTTTTACCTTTTCTTCTTCTAGGTTTCTAAGCCTAATCTTATTTATAGACATAAGTGCAGTTTCCGCAGATGAAAAAAATGCAGAAAAACCTATAAGCACAATAAGTCCAATAATTTGCCAAATACTCTCGGGATCCAAAAACAATCACTCTCCTCTATATTTAAATTGACATAATAAAATGTATCATAATTTAAAGAAATCTTCAACTTTTAATGAAAAGAAAGGCCTAAGAGAGTATATTCTCCTAGACCTCCAATTTGTCTGTTTTTACTCATCTTTTACTAATTGATAAATGGTCTTTACCATTACTCCAGTAGCTCCGTAACCATAATAGCCCATTGCGTTATCTAAATATGCTGGTCCTGCTATGTCAAGATGAACCCATTTGGTGTCTTTGACAAATTCGCCGAGGAACATACCTGCAGTAATTCCTCCGGCATATCTTCCACCTATATTTCTTATATCTGCAAACTTTGACTCATTATATTTTTTATAAAAATCATCACTAGGCATCTGCCATACATATTCACCAGCTTTTTTAGATGAAGCTATAACTTTATCCATTAACTCCTGATTATTAGTAATCGCCCCTGTATACTGCCATCCAAGTGATACAACCATAGCACCTGTTAAGGTAGCCATATCAATCATGAATTTAGGTTTTATAGTATCAGCCGTATAGAAAAGGGCATCTGCTAATGTAAGCCTACCTTCAGCATCTGTGTTAGCAACCTCTATCGTCTTTCCACTTAGAGAACCAATAATGTCTCCTGTCTTGTAAGCACTTCCATTTATTAAATTCTCGGTAGCCGCTACCACACCATATACATTTTTCTTAATACCATTTAATGCAAGTGCCTTTAAAGCACCTACAACAGTTGCAGAACCTGCCATATCACAGTGCATGGTGGCCATACCTTCAGCCGGCTTTATCGAATATCCGCCAGAATCATAAGTAACCCCTTTTCCTACTAAGGCAATAGGCTCATCGTCACTTCCTTTATAGTGCATTATAATAAACTGGGGCTCTTTATCTGAGCCAAGAGAAACGCTTAGATATGCTTTCATTCCAAGCTGCTCAATTTTCTTTCTTCCAAATACCTCTACATCAATATTTAATCCATCAAATTCTTTTTTTATTTCCTGTACAAGTGTCTTTGGATAAAGATCCATCGCAGCAGTATTCGTTAAATCTCTTGTTAAAAACACACCTTTCATAACGTTTGTGAGTTCTTCAATTCTGTCGTTTACTTTTTCACCTTCATACTCAAAATCAAGATTCTTTAATTCAAAGTCTTCTTTTTCACTTTTGTACTTATCAAAAGAATATGAACTGTGTAGAAATCCCTCATATACTGCAAGCACTAAATCATCACAAAGTAATAGATCTCCTTTGGCAACACTCACATTATCAAACTTATATTTTTTTAATTCCTTATACGCATTAAAAAACAAAATTTTCACTTTATCTGCTGTAAGTTTATCCTTTTTCCCTAAACCCATTAACAGTGTTTTCTCTTCAGATGATATAATGGGTAAAAAGTTATTTTCTTTCCCGTCAAAATCAAATCCGTTAGATTCTCCTTCAAAAACAGCCCTTAATATAACACCTGACTTTCTATTAAAACTAATATTCATTATCTCCTCCTAATTAACATAAAAATATATAGCTAAACCCAGCAAAACAACCAAAATAAGTGCTGAAAAAACACTTGTTTTACCATCTTTTCTTACGATTTCATTTATCTCTCTTACATAATTTTTATTATAATTACCACTTAGCTGTACTGACCAATCTTTAGCCTTACTTACCTCTGTTTTTATTTCTACTCCAAATTTATCGGATAATCTATTTATACTATCATCTGCAGCACTACTGTAATTAAAAAGCATATATTTATTCCATTGTTTAAACAGTGGTCTCACTAAGTATGCTATTAAAAATACTGCTATTATTATTAATAATTTATACTCCAATTTCATAACCACCGATACTCTATCTTTAAGTAAATAAAATATACCAAGATCTATTACTAGAGCCACAAAATATATGTTGTGAACTATATTTATTATTTTTGTATTTATTAGTATTCCAATTAAAAAAGCTAAGAAGAACACTAAACCAATGAACTGACTATGAACTAACGGACACATTTTCACTCCTAAATTTATTTATTTGACCCTTTAACATAAAAGAGCTTATAAAGGTTGCAATTAAATCTGATATTGGAAATGATACCCAAACACCCATAAGTTCAAGCCCAAATATATTTGGAATTATCAAAATAAGCGGAAGAAGTAACATTACCTGTCGAAGCATTACTAGAAACAGTGCTTGTTTAGCATAGCCAAGTGCCTGATAAACACTGGAAGAAATAACCTGAATACCTATTATGGGTATTGCAATTACAATAATTCTCATTGCTGAAACACCTATTTCTCCTACTACAGGATCATCCGTAAATAGTCCAAATATACTATTGCTAAACAACAGTATAGAAATAGTAACTATACTAGCATATGCTACAAGAAATTTGATGGCTATTTTTATAGTTTCTATCACTCGTTCATTTTTAGAAGCTCCGTAATTGTAACCTATAATTGGCTGAGCTCCCTGAACTACTCCAAACATAGGCATAAATGAGAACATAATTACTCTATTTATAACACCATATGCTGAAAGTGCGATGTCTCCTCCAAACCTTACAATTGAATTGTTTACCACGAGTGCTATTAATGAACCGGTCACCTGCCTCATAAAGGAAGGAAAACCAACTTTAAGAATTTCAGATGCATATTTACTATTAAATTTAAAGTCTGACTTTCCAGCTTTTACTATCTCTTTACTCTTTAGAAGAACTATAATGACATAAACAAAAGAACAGAACTGACTTATTATTGTGGCAAAAGCAGCACCTCTAATTCCAAGTTTAAATACAAATATGAATATAGGATCCAGTATAATATTTAGTCCAGTTCCTATTATCATACTGAACATTGCTGCCTTGGCTTTCCCATGAGCTCTTACGATGTTATAACCATTTACAGCGATAGAATAAAAAATTATACCGAAAATAATTACACTCATATATTCCTTTGAATAGACAATTAGGGTATCTGTAGCTCCAAATAACCTCAAAATAGAATCAATATTGAAATACAAAAGAATAGAAATCGTAAAAGAAATAATAAACGTAAGAATAAAAGAATTCGCTATAAGTCCCTTTACGGCTTCAAAGTCCTTTTTTCCTAAATTTCTTGACACCGAAGAACCCGTTCCTATACCGACCATAAAAGCAAAGGCCATAACAATTAATTGTATTGGAAATGCAACTGTGATACCCCCAATAGCAAGAGGTCCTACTCCTCTACCAATAAATATTGTGTCAACGACATTATATAATCCGTTTACTATCATTCCAACAGTAGCAGGTATAGACATTTTAAGAAGTAATTTGCTTATTTTTTCGCTACCTAATATATTTGAATCCATAATTATTTTCCCGCTAAACGCTTAGCATTCTCCTTAATTCTATTGATTACTTTTAGAAAAATTCTATAATCTTCTTCATCTATCCCCTCTAAAATGGAAGTATGCCAAAGTCTAAATGTTCTATTTATAACTGCTATCGCATCTGCCCCCTTATCAGTAATAGATATTATATAGGCTCTTTTATCTTTTGGATTTTTTTCTCTAACAACAAAACCTAAACTACTTAATTTTTTCATTGCCTTAGCACTGCTCGCTTTATCAAATCCAAGTTTTTTCGATAGATAATCCTGAGTAACTCCATTTTCTCCATATATTGCAATTAGATGAAAATATTCCATCATTCCAATATCATAAGGAACCTTTTCATTCATAAAAAATCTATGATATCTCTTTATCTCATTAAAACTATTTCCAAAATATTTATCTTTCATAAAACCACCTAGAAATAGTTTACTAGTAAACTATTTCTCTGTCAACTTTTATTTCAGATATAAGACTACATACAATATAAAAGCTGTATGAAGTAAGCACATCAAATACGCTGTAATAATAAAGATTGATTTTCTTGTTTTATGTCTGAATATCTTCATTGAAAGAAGAGCGCCTAAAGAGCCCCCTATAATTGAAAGAACAATCAATGTCTTCTCAGAAATTCTATATTTCCCTTTAATTGCTTTTAACTTATCAACTAAATAAAGTATAAATGTAATAATATTTACTAAAATATAATAATAAAAAACATAATATGTAATTGTATCCATACCGATAATAATGTATCATATTATTGTCAAAGGAGGCAAATATGAAACAATTAGATATCTACAATGATAGAGAGGGTACATTTTCGCTTAAATATGAGGTTGCAAAGGAAGAAAACTTAATGCCGTTTTGGGTTGCTGATATGGACTTTCCAGTATCTGAAGCAATACACGATAGCATTAAAAAAAGAATAGAACACCCAATTTTTGGATACTCTGTATTTCCCGAAGAATACTATACCGCTTTCATATCTTGGCAAAAAAACATACATAACGTAACAATAGAAAGAGATCTTTTAACGTCATCTCACGATGTTGTACAAGGTCTATTTTTCTCATTGCTTTTAATTAGTAAACCTGGTGACAATGTGATTGTACAAACTCCAGTTTACTTCCCATTTTTTAAAGTAATAAGTTCCGCTAAATGCAATATGATAAATAGTCCTTTGATAAAAACAAAAAATGGTTATGAAATTGATTTTGAAGACTTTGAAAATAAAATTTCTGAAAACAAGGTAAAAGCCTTCATACTATGTTCACCACATAACCCTATAGGGAGAGTCTGGCGTAGAGATGAATTAGAAAAAATAGTGTCAATTTGTGAAAAATACAACGTTACAATTCTTTCAGATGAAATTCACTCTGATTTAGCTCACAGCCCTAATGTTCACATTCCAACCCACACCGTTAATTCTTGGGCAAAGGAAAATACTTTCTCTTTTTATTCAACAGGTAAAACATTTAACTTAGCAGGATTACACTCTGCCTACGCTCTGTGTCCAACTCCTGAATATGCGGATAAATTCAGAAATATTAAGTCTGAGTACTTTTCAAGCAATCCAAATCTTATCGGAATATTTGCAAATATAGCTGCCTTTAAAGATTCAGAAGATTGGTATAGGGAAACTATGAAGTATATAGAAAGTAATATTTCCTACTTTGTTGACTTTATCAATAAAAACACTCCTAAAATAAAATGTAAAAAGCCAGAATTTGGATTCCTAATTTGGCTCGACTGTTCTGAACTTGGAGAAACTTCTGAAGATATAGATAGATTCTTTAAAAAAGATGCTGGATTACTTTTAAATAAAGGATCAATATTTGGAAAAGGCGGAGACAGGTATATGAGATGGAATGTTGCTGTTCCTAGACACCGACTGGAAGAAGGTCTTAAAAAACTTAAGGATGCCTATGATAAAAAATTTTGATATGTGAGGTGATAACATGAAGAAATTTATTGTGATTTTCTCTTTGATATCATTACTAGTTTCTTGCTCTACGTCAACAACTGGAATGAATTTCGAAGCAGAAAAATTTGAAATTCAAAATGGCGACAACTATTCTGATATAAAAAACAGATATGATGAATATCCTATCGATAATAATTATAGCGATTCATATATAGAATTTTCGAATACGATATCAAAAAAATTAATTGATGGTAAAGAGAATCTATTTTATTCCCCTATGAGTTTATACCTTGCTATGAGCATGCTAATTCCAGGAAGCGAGGGGCAAAGCAGAGATGAAATCCTCAGCCTAATGAACCTTGCTGAACTAGATGAAGCTGTAATAAGTAAAAATGTAGGTAATATATTTAATAGATATTCATATGAAAAAGATGACATAAAGCTTTTGTTTGCAAACAGTGCATGGATAGACAAAAAATACAAGCTAAACCCAGAGTATGCAGAAAAAATAAACAAAGAGCAGTATGCAAGTCTCTTTACCAGAAATTTAAGCAGCAGCGAAGTAGAAGATATCACAAATTGGATTAAAGAAAAAACCGGTGGACTAATAGAAGTAAAATTTGAGCCATCCAAAAATTCAATTTTATATCTTGTAAACACAATATACTATAAAGCTGCATGGATTAATATTTTTGATAAAAAGATGACGAAAAAAGATACTTTCCATACTCCTGACAAAGATATTGAAACAGACTTTATGAATCAAAAGGAAGATATGCTTCATTATAAAGATGATAGAATTGAAGCTATATCAAAAAGGTTAAACAATTTTACCTATATAGACTTTATACTGCCAAGTGAAAATGAGAGCATAGAAAGTATCATAGAAAACTATGATATATCAAACATCCCATTTGATCATAGCCATGTAAAACTCTCATTACCTAAATTTATTTCTAAGAGTGAGATAGATTTTAAAGAACTATTTGAAAAAATGGGAATAAGTGCCCCATTTAAATTTAGTTCTGACTTTTCAAAAATGTTTGAAGAAAATACTGAAGATGTTGCTATTACTGATATAAAACAACTCACTTATATAGACGTTTCTGAAGAAGAAGTTGAAGCCGCAGCTACTACTATAATTGGAATGGAAACTACAGCTATGCCACCTTCAGATTCAATAGAAGTAAAGTTTGATAGACCGTTTATATACGTCGTGAAAACAAGCGATAGACTGCCGATATTTATAGGAACAATGGTCAATCCAACTGAATAAGTAAATATAAAATTATAGGTAGGAATAATATTATTCCTACCTACTTTTTATTCTTATATATTCCTTTCTTAATAAATCAAACTCTTCTTCCACTCAAAATATCAATTAATATCGACATATAATCTATGTATATATCTTGGGAAATCACAAAGAACATTTGAGTTTTGCTTCATCAAATCAAAACTAACTAAAAAACACGCTTTAGAATCTGATACTTTAGATGAGGTTAAAGACACATTTCCGATTTGGCAACTAGCATTAACACGGTTGTTTGAAAGTTTCGCATTATCAACATCAGTTATTTTTTTGTTCTCATCGTAATAAACTATTCCCTCTAAGACTGAAAATATTTCAACCTCTTCTGTATTTTTACTATTTTGTAAAATCTTAAATTTGTAAGAGTTAGCTATTCTTTTATTATCATTACCTATGGTCTCCTTGTTTATGACCAAATCATTTTCTGAGATATATTTTTTTATTTCATTCCAATTACTGTCATTATAATATTCTTCAGTATCTGCAAAAAACATCGAGGTTACATCTTCACCATTTTCATCGTCTACAGTATATTTAAGTGTTTCATTTTTCGAGTATAGTGATTCGATAACTTCTTTAAATTCAGGCATTATATCTCCTTTAGATGCCGTTTTAGGCGTGCAAGAAACAATAACAGTTGAAAAAATTAAAATGACTAATAACCAAACGTATTTCTTTATATGCATACTATCCTCCTTCTCGTTATCGTATCAAGTAGAATGAATTAAAATATTGAATTTTACACTGCTATTATATCATCATAATTATATTTTGTGATTTTTTTAATTATTATAGCGGTTATAAACGATATGGCTCTTTAATCCTGCGTATCAATAAATTGTGTACGAAGTAAAATTTAAAATATTCTAGAAAATTAATAATCAGTAACCTATTACAACACCTATAAATATCCAAAATACACTTATGGCTATTAAAGAGAGTTGAATCTTTATCGTCCACTTAAACCACTTGGGATAGCTTACTACGCTAAAGCCAAGTGCAACCATTAAAGCTGCATTAGTTGGATATATCACATTGCTAAAACCATCTCCAAATAGAAATGCTTGAACAGCAAGTTGTCTACTTATTCCAACCATATCAACTAAAGGTATAATAATTGGTAGTAAAAGAAATGCCTTAGCAGATCCAGAACCTATAAAGAAATTTAGCAACATTATCAGAGCAAATAAAAACACAAGTGCAAGTGTTGGTGAAAGCTGCTTTATAACTCCAGATGAATAGAACAAAACTGTATCCATAACTCCTCCACCTACAATTATGTGTTTAATACTAGTTGCCATCATAATAAGTAATATAGCTGGAGCGACACTTAACATACCATTTATTAGTACCTTAAAGATACTTCCTTTATATCCACTTGAAAGTGTTGAAGCTATGGCACCTATTAAAAACAGTAACGCAAATAACGGGAATACTATTTGAGAAATTGACGGAATAAAGAACCCCAGAATCATAGTTATTATCATAATAGATAGAAATGCTATAAAAATTTTTATTCCTCTGTCTACATTGTCACAGTAAACTAATGTTTCTTCAGATAAATTCTGCCTTAAATCCTCTTCATAAACACTAGAGAGTTCGGGATTTTTTTCAACCTTCTTTGCGTATCTATACAAAAATGTCATTTGAACGATATACACTGATATAAATATAAGAATTCTGAGTGAAGTTCCCGAATATAACTTGAGTCCTGATAGCTTCTGAGCTACACCAAGTGTAAAGGGATTAAAAATTGCAGAACTAAAACCAAGAGCCAGTGATAAAAGGCTCATTCCAAGACCCACTAGAGAGTCCCATCCCATCTTTCTTGAGAGAACAAGACAAAATGGTACTAGTACTATCATCTCTTCAAAAATACCAAAGATAGAGCCAAATAGCATAAATACCAGAGATATTATTGCTAATAATTTATACTTTACTTTCAAATACTTGGATATTAGTAAATCCATTATTCTGGGAACTATGCCGCTTTTCATAAGTAGTGAAAAGCTTCCTCCTATGAAGAGCAGAAATATTACAATGACTATAATAAGAGCAGAATCACTACTCGTAAATACCTCAAAAGGCGCTGTAAACCACCTATAAACCGGCAAGCTGTTTCTATTTACAAACTGAAATGATCCATCTACGATTCTTGTTGTGCCATCTACAACTTCTCTGGTATATTCTCCTTGTGGAATAATTCGTGTAAGTATTCCAGCAAAAACCATAAGGAAAAGAAGTATAGCAACAGAAAACAGAAATGCTCTCTTACCTATTTTTACATCATCACCCATGCCTTCTCCTATAGACAAAAACTAATTTACAAATTATTAAACCTATTATTATTCCTATCATATTCAAAATAACGTCATCCACATCAAAGACACCTATTTTTAGTATCCACTGAGTAAACTCAATCGAAACAATAAATAGGAAAGATATTATCGTACTCAAAGTTGCATTCAATATCATATACAATGTAAACGAAAAGGGAATAAATATGAGTATATTTCCAAGAATATTAGAGTAGAAGAAATATGGACCGATATATCCGTTTACATATGCGTTATAAAAGCTCTTTATAGTATATAAGGGCTCTAATTGTACTGACCTTTGAACATTATTATTAAATAGTATATTCAAATCCGTCTTAAATACAACGACATAAACAACAAACACAAGATATATTGTAAAAACTGATATGTTTCTTATTTTTTTATATTCCATAATCTCCTCTTTTAAAAAACCACAAAGAGATTTTATCAGTATTTTTGCTTAATTACAAATTCAAGTTTTTATTATCTTTTAAATTTTTTTATAACGTGTTAATATATTTAAAATATGGGAGTAATAATGAATACAAAAAATATAGAAACTAAACTAAAATCCCTAGAGGAAATATTTATAATAAATAAAAACAAAAAAGATATTAAACTAGTAGAAAAAAACTTTGACATTGATAAAAACATGATACATGAAGCAAATTCACGTTTAATTAGATTTTCTCCGTATATAAAGAAAGTATTTCCAGAAACATCTGATACATCTGGGATGATAGAATCAAATCTGAGACAAATAGACAATAATTTTTTTATAAAAGAAGACTCACATTTGAAAATATCAGGATCAATAAAAGCAAGGGGAGGGATCTACTCTGTACTCAAATATGCTGAAGAGCTAGCATTAAATAACTCTCTAATTGGAATTGATGATGATTATTCCATTCTAGCAAATGAAAATTTTAAAAAATTTTTTTCAAATTACACCATAATCGTGGGCTCAACAGGAAATCTGGGTCTCAGCATTGGAATAATCTCCAGAGCACTTGGCTTTAGAGTTAGAGTTCATATGTCAAGAGATGCAAAGATATGGAAAGTAAATAGACTTAGAAACTTGGGTGCTGAGGTTATTCTTCACAGCGGAGATTTTACTTTAGCGGTATCCAAAGCTAGAAAAGAAAGTTTAGATAATAAACAGTCAAAATTTATAGATGATGAGAATTCAAAAGATCTCTTTTTGGGGTATAGTGTCGCGGCAATTAATCTAAAAAATCAGATAGAAAGATATATTCCAAATTATAAAAATGAAGATATCTATGTATACCTTCCTTGTGGTGTAGGTGGCGGTCCCAGTGGAATAGCATACGGCATGTACCACATGATTGGTGAAAATGTTAAACCCATAATATGTGAACCTGTAAATGCGCCTTCAATGGCTTATGGGGTTCTCGTATCAAAATGTAATCATACGCACGTAGAAGAAATAGGTATTAATATAAACACTATAGCTGATGGATTAGCTGTCGGAAGGGCTTCCAATTTAGCATGCAACGTACTTTCTGCCCTTTCGTACGCATTTATAACCAAAAACGACAAAAGCATGCTAAATATACTAAAAGATTTCTATGGGAAATATAAAATAAAAATAGAACCATCAGCAGCTATCTCTCTCTTTGGACCAAAAATAAACAACAATAAAGGAATACATATATCATGGCTTACTGGTGGAAGTATGATGCCAGATGAGGAATTTAAAAAATACTTACTATAAAGGAGAATTTTATGAAAGTAAAAAAAGCTATAATTCCCGCTGCCGGCTTAGGAACAAGATTTTTACCTTATACGAAAGCAATGCCTAAGGAAATGTTAAATATAGTTGATAAGCCGGCTATTCAGTACAATGTTGAAGAACTCGTTGATTCTGGAATTGAAGATATATTGATAATCTCAGCTAGAAATAAAGACTCAATAATAAATCATTTTGATATAACTCCAGAATTAGATAATAATCTAAAAATAAAAGGGCAAGATGAACTTTTAAAAATATCAGAACACGCATCAAATCTAGCACATATCCATTTCATAAGACAGGGATTTGCTAAAGGTCTAGGTCATGCTGTTTATATGGCAAGACATTTTATTGGGAATGAACCATTTGTTGTCCTTTTAGGAGATGATATCATTCACTATGAGGGTATTTCTCCAATCAAAAAAATGTATAAAATTTATGAAAAGACGGGATCTAGCGTAATAGGAACTATAGATATTCCTATGGAAAAAACAAATTTATACGGAATAATCGAATCAAAAAATATTAACGGGCTTGAGGAGATAGTAGGCATTGTTGAAAAACCAGATCCAAAAGAAGCAAAGTCAAACAGAGCTGTTATAGGAAGATATCTGCTTACACCTGAAATATTTGAATGTATAGAAAACGTCGATTCAGGATATGGAGGAGAAATTCAATTAACCGATGCTATTGCACTTCTTCTGGAAAGTCAAAAAGTTTATTCACACAAAATAACTGGAGACAGATATGATGTAGGAAACAAAAATGGCTACCTAAAAGCAACGGTAGAATATGCACTAAGAGATAAAAAGCTTTCAAAACACTTCAAAGAATATTTGAAAAATCTAGATATTGATAACTTTAAGTAAGAAGCCTTAAAAGGCTTCTTATTTCTTTCTCAACAATTGTCAGTTTTAAATTCATTACAATCACACGATAGATAATTTACATAATCGAAAAGATATATCGCCTCAGTATATAATTGAATTATATATTGATATTTTTATATAAAATATTTTATTTATCTTGACAACATAACAATAATAGGTATAATATACCTGAATTCAATAAAAAAATTTATATAAAAAAATGGAGGCTTATTATGTCTTTTGAAGCAGTAAAAGAAATTATTATCAATAATTTGGGAATTGAAGGTGAAACAATTTCGTTAGAATCACATTTACAAGATGATTTGGGAATAGATTCTCTTGATGCCGTTGAATTAGCAATGGAAATTGAAGAAGTTACTGGTGTTAAAATTCCTGATGAAGACTTTGCAAATATGAAAACTGTTGGCGATATTGTCAACTATCAAGCATAACTAAAGGTCAATAAGAAATCAAAAAATGATTCTAAATAAATTATTAAACATCAAATATCCAATTATTCAGGGCGCAATGGCACATATTGCTACTGGCAAGTTTGCTGCCGAAGTATCAAATTCAGGTGGTTTAGGTGTTGTTAGTTCAGCTGTTTATAACCCAGCAGAATTTAGACAAGAGGTACGTACTTGCAAGAACAATACTGATAAACCTTTTGCGGTTAACCTTCTGCTATTGCATCGACAAATTGACGAGATTATTGACGTAGTATTATCAGAGAATATTAAAATTGTCACGACAGGTGCTGGCAACCCTTCTAAGTACATGGATAAATTTAAAGCACATGGCATTAAAGTTATGCCAGTAGTCAGTAGCGTGGCGCTAGCAAAGAAAATGGCACGAGAAGGTGCCTTTGCAATTATTGCTGAAGGTAGTGAAGCTGGCGGTCACGTTGGTGATTTGTCCACAATGGCTTTACTACCACAAGTATACGAAGCGGTTGATATTCCAGTAGTCGCTGCTGGTGGAATCGCCACTGGCAGACAATTATTAGCAGCAAAAATTCTCGGCGCTTGTGGTGCGCAGATTGGCACAGCACTCCTAGCAACGGAGGAATGTCCTATTCACGAAAGCTACCGCGACAGTATTGTGGCAGCGCGTTCATCACGTGTTGTCGTTATTGGTGGCACTAATGGATATAAAACACAAGTAATTAAGAACAATATGAGCAGGAAATACATTGCTGCTGAAAAAAATGGAAAGTCAAAAGAAGAGCTTGAACTCTACACATTGGGGGCGTTGGGACGTGCCGTTAAAGAGGGCGATGTCATAAATGGTTCATTGATGGCAGGCCAAGTAGTCGGTCAAATCAATCATAAGACAAACTTAAAAACATGTTTTCAAACCCTTATGCGTGACTACGAAAGTGTAAAACAAGTAATATGCGAGTGCTAAAATTAAGAAATAAACTGCTTAAGCTACCACTCATTCAAGGTGGTATGGGAGTTGGTGTATCACTTTCTTCATTGGCTGGTGCAGTTGCAAAATGTGGTGCTATGGGAGTGATAAGTGCCGCCAATATCGGCTACGATTTACAAGAAAATTTACTATCCGATTTGGAGGTCAATAAAAAAAGCTTAATTCATCACATCAAAAAAGCAAACGACATTTCTAAAGGAAATGGTTTAATCGGTGTCAATGTCATGGTAGCGATGACCGCTTATAAAGAAATGGTCCAGTGTGCTGCAAGTGCAGGTGCTGACGCTGTTATCTGTGGTGCTGGTTTACCACTGGACTTACCTCAAATAGTTGGCGAAAACATGTTGTTTGCACCAATCGTCTCAAGTCTAAAAGCACTAAAAATATTGGTTAAAGTATGGCTTAAGCGCTATGAAAAATTGATGGATTTTGTCGTTGTAGAGGGAGCTGATGCTGGTGGACATTTAGGTATCACCCGCGACAAATTAGCATCCTATTCATTACCTGAAGTGGTTTCACAAATAAGAACTTATATTGATGAACTCAATCAAAAATTTAAACTTGATATTAAGTTGTTTGCAGCTGGAGGCATTAGAAACAAAGCTGACGTTGCTCAGATCATTTGCGCTGGAGCTGATGGTGTACAAGTCGCAACACCTTTTATTGCAACCAAAGAATGCGATGCATGTGATGCCTTCAAACAAACAATAATAAATGCTACAGACGAGCAATTAGAAATTATTAACTCACCGGTCGGCATGATTGGCCGAGCAGTTAAAAATGAATTTACCATGCTAGCTAGTAAACAACGTATTGCACCAACTAAATGCATAAACTGTATCAAAATCTGCAATCCATCTGAAACACCTTATTGCATTAGTGAAGCCTTAACATCATCTGTTAAAAGTGGTGCAGGTTTAGTTTTTAGTGGAAATAAAATTAATACAATAGATCGTATTAAAACAGTGAAAGAAGTAATTGAGGAGCTGATCGAATGAAAATAGCCTTTATATATGGTGGGCAAGGTGCCCAAGTCGTCGGTATGGGAAAAGACTATTACCATAACGACATAAACGCAAAACAATTTTATGACAATTTACATTTAGATACAGATGTTAAAAAGTATGCCTTTGAAGCTAGCTTAACAGAAATCACTCAAACAGACATCACACAGATTGTCATAGTTGCCTATCAAGTTATGGTAACAGATTTATTGAGACGAAAAGGTATTGTGCCAGATGTAACCTTGGGACTTAGCATTGGTGAATACAGTGCGCTTTATGCAGCAGGCATTTTAAGTCGCCAAGACACACTAAAATCAGCTGAAATGCGTGGTCGATATATGGCCGAAATCGATGCCGATACCGAAATGTACGCCATTTTAAGAGCAGATGAATCTGATATTAAAGCAGCACTTGAACAAGCTAATGACGGGAGAACGTCATGTGCTTACATTGCGAATTACAATTGTCCAGGGCAAATTGTTATATCGGGAGACCGCACTGCTTGCCAAAAAGCTGCCGAGATACTAAGCAAAGCTAAGAAAAAGGCAATTAAACTAAACGTATCAAGTGCTTTTCATACACCTTTTATGGAAAAAGCAGCAGTTAAATTTGCCAAATTTTTAGAACAAGTGTCCTTTCAAAAGCCCAATATACCATTGTTTAGCAATTTAACCGGTCAAGATCAGGAGATTGATGCCTCCATAATGGTCGATCAAATGCGTCGACCTGTCAGGTTAGAAACAGCTATTCGAAATATGTTAAACAGCAAAGTAGATAAAATAATCGAAATCGGATATAACAATACCATTAAAAATTTCATAAAGCGAATTGATCGCAAAGTAAAAGTCAATACAATTTCAGATTTCGACAGTTTTACCCAAGTAATAGGAGAATCTAATGTCTGCTAAAAATGTATTTATTACAGGGGCAAGCAGAGGTATTGGTAAAAGCATTGCCCTTAAGTTTGCCTCAATGGGTTATGATATTATTGCGAATTATCGCAGTGAATCAGCGTTACAACAACTTGAAGAATCACTACAGAAGTATCCTATTAAATTAGTAAAATTAAAAGGAGATGTGACTTCAATGGAGGACTGCGAGTCAATGTTTGAATCAATCAAAAATCAATTTGGCAAGTTAGATGTGCTCATCAACAACGCTGGAATTACGCGCGACCAATTGATTCTTCGCATGCCTGAAGAAGATTTCCGCGAGGTTTATGATGTCAATGTAATGGGTACTTTTTTTTGCATGAAATTGGCCTTTAAAATGATGCTTCGCCAACGTTATGGAAAAATCGTGTCACTCTCCTCAGTCGTGGGCTTGAACGGCAATAGCGGACAAATCAATTACGCCGCGTCAAAAGGCGCAATCGTTGCCATGACAAAAAGTTTAGCAAAAGAAGCAGCAGCAAGGAATATTAACGTTAATGCAGTCGCACCTGGATATATTGAAACCGACATGACAAAAAAACTTAGCGAAGACGCGGTAAATAAAGTGAAACAAAGTATTTTATTAAATCGTTTCGGTAGCACTACCGATATCGCTGAAGCAGTATATTTTTTATCAAGTGAACAAGCAAATTATATCACCGGTCAAGTACTGGTAGTAGATGGAGGAATGAGCATATGAATCATAATAATCGTGTAGTAGTAACTGGAATTGGCATCGTGTCTCCAATTGGCAACGACTTAGAAACAGTTGTCGATAATCTAAAAAATGGATTTAACGGTGTTTCTGAAATAGAATTATTTGACACAACAGACTTTACAGTAAAAATAGCCGCTGAATGTAAAAACTACCAAGCAAGCGATCATTTTACACGTAAAGAAGAACGTCGTATGGACAGATCGAATCAATTTGCAATCGTTGCAGCGCGAAAGGCGCGTGAAGATGCTAAATTAGAAATACCGCAAACAACTAGAGTTGGATGTATTATGTCTAGTGGCATTGGTGGATTAAATACTATTGATTCAGAAATAGCGCAGGCACAAACTCGCGGCTACGACCGTATGAGTCCATTTTTTATTTCTAAATCAATTGCTAATATGTCATCTGGACAAATTGCGATTGACTTAGGTATTCACGGTTATGTGTCTAGTAGCGTAACTGCTTGTGCATCTGGATCAAACGCTATTATGGACGCCTACGATTTAATTCGCAGTGGCAGACAAGACATCGTCTTTGCTGGAGGCTGTGAAGCAAGTATTAACCCTTCTGGAATTGGTGGATTTACATCAATGAAAGCACTCAGCGATAGCAATAATATCAATCGAGCGTCAATTCCTTTTGACAGTGATAGATCTGGCTTTGTAATGGGAGAAGGTGCTGCCTGCCTCGTATTAGAAAATTACGAAATGGCGGTAAAAAGAGGCGCCAAAATTTACGGAGAAATTGTCGCAGCTGAAATGACCTGCGATGGGTACCATATTACACATCCTTGTGTAGATGGAAAATATCAAATTGAAGTAATGAAACAAGCACTCAATACAGCTGGAATTAAACCAGCTGAACTAGATTACATCAATGCACACGGCACTTCAACCGTATTAAATGATCAAATCGAAACCCATTCTATTAAAAGTGTTCTAGGAGAAAATAATAAAAATGTTGCGATATCAAGTACAAAATCAATGACTGGGCATTTGCTTGGAGCAGCAGGTGCTATAGAAAGCGCAATTTGCTTACTCGCAATCAAACACAATTTTATCCCGCCAACAATTAATTTGGAACAGATTGAAACATCAATCGATTTAAACATTGTTGCCAATCAAATGCAGACAAAAAAAGTGAACTACGCTCTTAATAATTCATTTGGATTTGGTGGGCATAATGTGGCAATCATATTTAAAGGTTTAAACCATGAAATATAATTCTAACCAAATATTAGAAATACTACCACATCGTCAGCCATTTGTATTAATTGATGGCATCTTAGAAAGTGAAGCAGGAAAAAGTGCGATTGGATTAAAAAACATATCATTGTCCGATCCTGTATTTCAGGGTCATTTTCCGGCAGAACATATATATCCAGGAGTACTACAATTAGAGGCAATGGCACAAGTAGGCGCTATTGCTCTGCTAGAAATACCAGAGAATAATGGTAAAATTGTTCTATTTGCTGGTGTGAAGAATGCTAAATTTAAACGACAAGTTAAACCAGGGGATACTTTAATTATTGAAACTGAATTAAGCGAAGTAAAAATGGGTATAGGAATTGCGAAAGCCAAAATCACAATTAACGATGCTATTGCTTCAACTGCAACGCTTATGTTTTCAATCAACTAGGAGTTTTTAACATTATGTTAGAAAAAGTATTTAACGAAATATACGATAAATTCAAATTAAATTTTTACAGAAATATTTTTCAAAGTTTTGCCGACCGCGAATCTAGTTTAACCGCATCTGAAACATTTTGTACAGAAGTAGTTAAAGGGCTCAATAAACCTACAATCAACGAACTGGGAGAATTTTTGAGAATTTCACAACCCAATACTGCCTATAAAGTGAATAATCTGGTTAAAAAAGGCTACTTGACAAAAACTCAATCAAAAGAAGACAAACGTGTTTTCTATTTAGACGTGACAGATAAATTCACGTACTATGAGAATATTAAGTATCAATACATTAATCTAGTACTTTCTCGTACTAAAGAGCGTTTTAGCAAGCAAGATATTGAAAAATTTTCTGAAATGTTGATGATTATTTCAAATGAGTTAATGCCAGAAATATCAGATTTTTTAAACAAAAATGTTTAGTTGTTCGACGGTAATTTCTTTAACATTGTCAGCAAAGTCATTTTTTGTTGTACAAACAGCCATTTTATAAGTGGTATCAATGTCATATTGTTTAATTAGGTAATTATCATCTGTTATAAAAAGCTGGTTTAACTGGCTTTTTTTTATACTAAAAGAACTAAAAGGTATTGTCAGACCACGACCTATAGCTTTGCTATAGCTTTCTTTTGATGTCCAAAGTGAATAAAAATAGTCAATTTGCTCAGTACCGTCAAGTGCCATTAAATCTTTGTACTCATCAACACTTAGTTGACGCTGAGCTACAGTAGGTCGAAACCGAGAAATTTTTTCAATGTCAACACCTACACTTGTATCTGCTACAACACAGACAACCCACTGAGCTGAATGTGCAATATTGAAGTGAATACTTACATCATTCAGAAATGGTTTTCCATACTTGGTGTAGTTTATATTGATATCACGATTAACCAGTTTATAGTGTTTATTTAACATATAGCGCAATAAAACTCTACCCAATAAAAATTGTATAGCAGAATTTTTGTTTTTAAAACGGTTAAAGCGTATCACTTCAACCGTATCAAGCAACTCTATTAATTTTTGAACGTCATTTAAAGTCTTATCTAATTCATATTTAATGCCATAAATAATCATAATAAATTGCTATTTTCTTCTCTCTTCTACAATTTACTATGCATATTATCTAAAACATTGATTAATAGTTCGAATACCCTATTAGTTGAAGAAATAGACAACTTCTCTTTAGGAGAATGAACATCGTATATATTCGGTCCAAGTGATATCATATCAATATCACCTATATTTCTCTTAAGTATACCGCATTCTAAACCGGCATGAATAGCTGATATAACAGCCTTTTCACCGGTCATTTTTTCATATACCTTTGTGAAGACATCTCTTATATTTGATTCATTTACATATTCCCAACCAGGATAACCACCAAATGTGGCAACCTGTGCACCTATAAGCTCTGCCACAGCGACATATCTTTTAACCAATGCCATTTTTTTCGTTTCAACAATTGATCTATGTGTTCCTGTTATTACTATATGATCATCTACAACTTTTGCACTTGAAAGATTAGTAGATGTATCTACAAGTCCTTCCATTTGTGTATTCATAGATAGTACACCATGAGGTAATACTAGCAGTGCATTTATAAACTTTTTAGTAGTGATCTTACTCCACGTAACATCAGGAACAGGAACCTCTTCAAAAGATATCTTTATATCCGGATCATTTACCTTATATTCTTCGGAAAAAATCTTCTGCATTTTCTCTATATCTTCATCAATAAATGTATTTGTAGCTATATAAACCGTAGCATTATCAGCTATAGAATTAGCTGCATTTCCAGCGGTAACGTCAAAAATTCTTACACTTGCTATTTCACTTAAAAGTCTACCCAATAGTTTAAGAGCAGACGCCCTATATTTATGGATTTCCATTCCAGAATGTCCACCCATAAGACCAGAAATTGTAACCTTATAAGCTTTCTTTTTCTTTATATCTTTTGTTTCAATAGGAAGTTTGATAGTATTCCTAATTCCTCCAGCACAAGATGCCAGAAAAACTCCCTCTTCTTCGCTATCAAGATTTATAAGTGTTTTTCCTTTAAACAAGCTTCCATCTACATTTGCTGCACCTAAAAGACCTACTTCTTCATCTGTAGTGATAAGCGCTTCAATAGGTGGATGTGAGTAATCACCATCTAATATTGCCATTATCATAGCTACTGCAATGCCGTTATCTGCACCCAAACTAGTTCCCTTGCTCTTAATATAATCTCCATCAATATAATAAGGAATCGGATCTTTTGAAAAATCTATATCCACTCCTTTTTTTGCAATGCATACCATATCCATATGACCCTGCAAAATAACAGGAGTTTCATTCTCCCTTCCCTTAGAACCAGCTTTTTTTATAATCACATTTAATGACTTATCCTGATGTACGCTAAGCCCTCTTTCTCTAGCAAATACAACTAGATAATCACTTAATTGTTTTTCAGAACCACTGCAATGTGGTATTTTTGTAATTTCTTCAAAAAAATTTATCACTTTATTTTCCATAACTACCTCTTTAACTTACTCTTTACAACACTTATTATTTCAAATAACTCTTGTGTCTGTAGATAATATAATACCACAAAATAAACCAAACAACCAATAACCCCTACAATTACAATGTATACATACATGCCAAGAGACAAAACAGGAGTTAAATATTTTATTAGAAGCATAACAAATAACATTATAAATCCTGATATTGAATATTTAATAAAAGAAAGTGACATTATAGCAACATTTTCCTTTTTAAAGTGCTTATTCGCAAGATAATACATAACAGCCATTCCTATATATGAAGCTATAGAGCTGGCTATAGGAAGACCGTAAATTCCTATTATTTCAACCAATATAAAGTTCAGTACTATGTTGGCACCTATAGTTATAAATGTAGGCCACATAGTTACCTTTGAGTCTCCAATTGCAAAGAAAAATTTTGACAATATCTCCTTAACTGTGACACTTATAAGTGCGAATGAATAGAAGAAAAGTATTTGTCCTGCTATCTGACCATCCTCTATTGTAAATTTTCCTCTTACAAAAAGTATGGATATTACTTCATTGCTAAAAAACAAAACGCCAATCAATATAGGAACTATTATAAATAGTACATGTGATAGATTATTCTTTGTGAAAGTACATAACTCATGTCGATTTTCTTCACCAGATAAACTGGATTGTTTAGTAAATATTACGGTGGAAAAACTAAGTATAACAACTGATACAAATACATTAAATACAATACCAGAGTAATTTATTAACGTAAGACTCCCCTCTTTAAGGGAAGATGCTAAAGTTCCATCAACTATTACATTTATCTGTCCAGCAGATGTTGTTATAACTATTGGTATTATGAGTGCAATAAACGACTTTAAATATTTATCTTTTAGTCTAATACTGAATTTATACTTGTATTTTTCCTTTAAAAATGGAATCATTACAAATATTAGTTGTGATATATAACCTACTATTGTCAAGATTACTAGCAATAAAAGGCTGTTACTATTTCCTATGAGTAGACCTAAAATTATAATGAAATTCATAGGAATAGCTATTGCAGCAGCTATATAAAATCTGTTATTTTGCTGCAGATAACCGACAAAAATATATGTTACCAGTTGAAGCCCCGCCATAAAACTTAAAAATCTGGTATATTTTACTATTTCTAAAAACTTCTGTCCTTTATAACCATGAACAACGACTCTTACAAGCCATGGTGCAAATATAATTATTAGTAGTATAAGTATCAAAGAAACTATAATACCAAGACTTAAAAACATCTGGAAAAAATCGTCTTTTTCCCCCTCTCTCTCGGCGTTTGAAAGGGTTGGAACAAGAGCTGTATTTATTCCAGATAACGCAATACTTATGAATGTACCCGGTATAATAAGTGCGGCATTATATATATCTGAAAGATATCCCGAACCAAAAGAAGATGATATTACCATCATTCTCATAAGCCCTGAAAACTTGCTTACAAGTAATAATAACATCATAAAAAAAACTGTCTTTTTCATTCAGAAATCCTTGTTATATGTATATTTAAATAATTCATAACATTAGTTTCAAAACTCTCATATTTGTATATTATCTCTATGTCTCCGATTCCATCTTCAAGATTAATATCCAAAAGTATTGTAGAAAAAATACTGATGAGATCACCAAAAGGAGTTTCGTGAACAATTTTTTCAGTGACCCCTTCTTTATATAGAATACTATTATCTCCATTTTTTCCTATAATTCTTGAAACATAGTCACTTCCAACTTCAATAAGTGAAGGTTCGCCGTCCCCCGATTGACTTGTGAGTGACTCATCAAAGAAATAATAGTATATTCCATTTTTCTCTTTTAAATGAGCTTCTGTAAAGAAAAAAGACTTTTCACTCTCTGTTGTATTTTCTCCAATTGTCTTTTCTAACCTTATACTTACATTGTTTTTCATTTATTTCACCTTAGATATTAAAATATCGAGAATCTCACTTCCCTTATAGCCAATATTTCCACACAGCATAGAATACATACTGTATTCTGTATATCCTGGTATAGAGTTTATTTCATTAAAAAATATTTCTTCATCTCTAACAAAATAATCAACCCTGCTAATTGTCTTTATATTTAATAAATCAGAAATTTTAGATGTATACTCCCTGATTTTATTTTCTGTTTCTTCGCTTATATCAGCTGGAACGATAACTTCACTCATTCCACCATCAAAATACTTAGCCTCATAATCGTAGAATTCATTAGATGGTCTTATCTCTCCAACTCCAGTTATTTCACCTGCGAGTATAGCGCATTCGATTTCTCTTCCAATTATAGCCTTATCAATTAGAATTTTGTCATCATATTTAAATGCCTCTTCAATCGCAGAACTCAATTCATCTTCACTTTTAACCTTAGTTACTCCTATAGATGAACCTAAACTAGCTGGTTTTACAAATACAGGATACTCATTTATATCAGGAATAGGTTCTCCTTTTCTCATCATTTTAAACTCTACAACTGGTATATTGTTAAGACGTAAGAATTCCCTTGTCATATGCTTATCAATGGTAAGACTAGACTGAAGTACATCGCATCCTACATATTTGACACCTAAAAGTTCAAATAAACCCTGAATATTTCCATCTTCCCCATTATTGCCGTGAAGAATTGCAAAAACTATATCGGTATTCATTAAATGAGTTATTATCTCGTTATCTAAAATCATTTTTTCTTCAAAAAACATTGCTTTTGCATCTGGAATTTCTTTAAGAAGCTTAAAAACTCCATTTTTATCTATACCAATAAAGGAAATATCATACTTATTTTTATCAAGATCTGAAAATATCTTTCTAGCCCCTAAAATTGATATTTCATGTTCTTCACTCTTACCACCAAAAATAAGCGTTAATTTTTTCTTAATCATCTTCTCTCCTAATCCTGCATATATAAGACCATGGGTAATTATCAAACTTTTCTTTTATTTTAATTGCAGACTCATAGTCATCAATAAATGAAAAAACTACATTTCCGCTTCCACTCATAAGTGCATTTCCACATTCACAGTACATTTCTTTTTTTAAATCCGCTATACTTTTATCTATCCTAAAAGCACTTACTTCAAGATGGTTAGACTCTTTTGAATTAATATAGTCACTTTTCCTAAGAGAGGTATAGACCTCTTTAGTGCTAATGCTTCCTTCCGGTCTTACAAGTAAAATATACTTATCTTCATAAAACTTTATCTCCGTTAAAACGTCACCTTTTCCTTCTAAGAGAGCACAAATATTATATAGAAAAAATGGGACATCGCTACCAAGATAAAGTGCAAGCTCGGTAAGTTCATCTCTACTTGCAAATCTATATTTGTCATTCAAAAATCGTAAGACACAAGCTGCATTACTACTTCCTCCACCAAGACCGGCTCCAAGTGGTATGTTTTTTTCGATATGTATCTCATAACAATCCATTATATTATACTTTTCTTTATACAATTTTAAAGCTCTATATGCTATATTATCTTCGCCAGACGGGGCATCAAAACCACTACAAGTAAGAACATCTATATCAGAAGATGTAATTCTCACATTATCATAAAGTGTTATTTGACACATCTTTGTATAGAGATTATGGTATCCATCACTTCGCTTTGAAATAACTTTAAGTTCAAGATTTATTTTAGCATAGGACTTAATCATTACATATTCTCTCGATTAGGCTCATAAGATGATACTAGCTCTACTAGAAAATAAACCAAATCATCATTACTTAAAGTATCAACTGCTTTTTTTACCTTTTCTATTGTATTTTCAACATACTCAAGAGATATATTTTCTCTTTCCTCTATATATATTTTTTCATATTTTGTCTTGCTATCTTTTTCATTAATTAATATTTCCTCAAACATTTTTTCGCCAGGTCTGAGTCCTATCTCAACAATCTTTATATCTTTACCTACTTTTTTACCGCATAAAGTTATTAAATTTTTAGCCAAATCCATTATTTTGATCTGCTCACCCATATCGAGAATGAAAATTTCCCCACCTTCAGCAATGGCACCTGCCTGTAGTACTAACTGAGCGGCCTCTTTTATTGACATAAAATATCTCTTAACATCTCTATGTGTTATTGTAACTGGACCACCTCTTTTAATCTGTTCTTTAAAGATAGGAATAACGCTTCCATTAGAACCTAACACATTTCCGAATCTAACAGAGACAAACTCACAACTTCCATAGTTGTTAAGTCCACTCACAATTAGCTCACAAAGTCTTTTTGTCGCTCCCATAACATTTGTAGGATTAACCGCTTTATCAGTTGATATTAAGACAAACCTTTCAGCGTTATATTTTGCCGCGAGACTTGCAACATTGTAAGTTCCAATTACATTATTGAGAATCGCAGATGAAACATTATACTCCATCAGAGGAACGTGCTTATGTGCCGCAGCATGGAATACAACATCTGGCTTATATTTTTTAAATATTCTCTCAACTCTATTTTTATCTCTTACACTATCTATAACAATAGAAAAATCAACTTTTTTTCTCGTTCTCTTAAGTTCATTTTGAAGTGCGTGAATACTATTTTCATATATATCAAACAAAATAATTTTTTTCATAGGGAAATACGATAACTGTCTAACAAGTTCAGAACCTATACTTCCGCCAGCCCCAGTGACGAGCACCACTTTATCTGACACAAAATCTCTTACTGCAACCTGATCCATTTCTATAGTCTCTCTACATAAAAGATCTTCTATATTTACTTCCCGTATATCGCTGTTTTCTATTTTGTCTGTTATAGATTCATATACTCCTGGAACTATTCTAACTTTCTTTCCAGTCTCACTGGCCTTTTCAATTATATTTCTCTTTTCATCTATTTTTATTGAAGGTAGAGCTATTATTATCTCTTCTATACCATATTTATTTACATTCTCTCCTATTGTATTTCTGTCACCCACAACCTCAATACCATTTATTATCCTATTTATCTTTGCAGGATCATCATCTATGAAGCATATAACCTTACCACCTGAAGACAAACTCCTGATTTCCTTTAAAACTAAAACTCCAGCCTCTCCAGCTCCTACTATCATTATTCGTTTTCTTTTACTGGTGCTATTTGAATTTTTCTTAGGAAGCGAACTGAGTCTAACAGCTATCATAAGCATAGAAGCAAGTATTAATACTATAGGATATATGCTACGAGGTATTCCCCTTGCAAAAATCGTACTGTATAGGAATGAAAAGAAAACTGACAACATACAAGCGAATACTATATTTATATATTCTCTTATATCAGCATATTTCCATATTGTCTTATATATTCCAGAAAAATAGAACACGAGAAGAGAAGGTACAATTATAAATGGTAAATTATACAGCACTAAATACATTTGCTTTTCTGGTATTACGAAATCAAATCTGAGGAAAAGTGCAAAAAAATATGAAAATAATAAAATTATAATATCTACAATAAGTCTTGCCAGTATCCTTCTGTTCATAAAAAAATCTCCTAAAAATAATCAAACAATATCTGATACAACGTTATTAATCCATTTATCAGACTTAAATCTATATAGACATATAAATGCTTTTATAAATTCTTCAAAACTAATAATTAAATATAGCCAAATTGGACTTACTCCCATATATGATCCCAATAGAGAAAGAGGAACACCAATTAGCCAAATAGTTAAAATCTCAATATACATAGTGGCCTTTGTATCACCGCCACCTCTTGATATTCCAACAACATATATCGTATTAAAATTGTAAAATATAATCATCACAGACATAATATATAGCATTTTTTTCATCAGTTCGTAAGTTGCAACGCTAAATTCAAAAATACCTGCTATAGTATCTGCTAAAAATACAATTCCTAAAGATATGAATATCGTAGCCACTGTCGAATATACAAAAAACTGCACCGATATTTCTTTAGCTTCTCTCTGTCTACCTTCACCTATTAAATTACCAATAACTGTAGCCAAAGCTAGAGACATTCCAAAACCCAAGTTGATAATAACATTTACCACAATTCCAACTGCATTATATGCAGATACAAAAGAAGTCCCCAATCTCGAAACCGCAAAAACAAATATTACATGACCAAGTGCCCACATAAACTCATTTGTTACCACAGGTAAAGATATGGATATGTATCTTTTTAATAATTGCTTTGATACATCAAAAAAGTCTCTTACCTTTACTAGTATTGAAAGCTTCAATTTTTTAATTATTACCAATATAAATATAAGCTCAAAGAATCTAGATATTACAGTTGCTATTGCTGCCCCAACTATTCCAAGCTTAGGAAAACCCATATTACCAAAAATTAATAGCCAGTTCAATATTACATTCAAAACCACAGCTATTATAGAAGAATACATTGAAATTTTAGAATTTCCAATACTTCTACTTGCTGCTGTAAATATATATGTAATAGCTATTGGTATAAAACAAATAGCACTTATTCTAAGATAACTTGTACCCTTTGTTATAACATCAGAGTCTTTCGAAAATATTTTAAGTATAACTTCGGGAAAAAATACTGATAAGACAGTAAATAGTAACCCTATTATAAAGGCAAAAGCAACTCCAATGCTTATTGTCTTTCTTATATTTTTTTCATCCTTTTTACCATAAAACTGAGCGATTAAAACTCCTGAACCTGTTCCAAGCCCAAAAACTGACAGGATTAGTAAAAAAGATACTTGGTTTGCAAGTGCTGCTGATGCAAATGCATTTTCAGATAAATGAGAAAGCATAAGATTGTCAACTAAATGAAGTGATGAAGTGACAATATTTTGAATTATTATTGGTATTCCAATAATAACCGTTTTCCTAATTAAAGCTTTATTCTTCATTTCTATGATATTAAACTTTTTATTTTCTCCTCTACTTCTTTAGTGACAGCCCCTTTAAACTCATATTCTGCCTTCATTTCCCACTTTATTCTATATCTCTCTATTATCTGTTTAAGTTCTCTTAGAGCTCCTCCGCTCCATCCACAGCTGCCAAAAAACATCAGTTCTCTGACCTGAAGCTTTTTCCTACATAGCTCATCAACTGCAGCCGCAACCGGTGGAAAGAGTGCCATCTCATAAGTAGGTGAAATAATAACAAGAGTTCCCGCACTCCAAGCTTTCATGAGAAGTGTTCCTATATCTGTAGATTCTGCATTAACTGAATCTACATGGTATCCTTTTTTCTTTAACTCCTTTTCAATCACTGGAATGGTAGCTTCACTAACACCGTACATACTTCCCCATATTATTAGTGCATTCTTAACATCGGCTGCTCTCTGATAAGAAGCGTACTTTTCATATTTATCAATTATATATTCTGTATTTTCTTTATAAATTATTCCATGTCCTGGCGCAATTATCTTCACATCATAATTCTTAATCTGAGAAATTGCCTTAGATACATTCATCGAAAAAAGTCCAAGTATATTGGAGTAATACCTTATTCTGTCCTCTTCTCTAGCATCAAGTTCTTTTGGTTTATGTTCACTATCTAGATGATTTTCTAATATTCCGAATTCTCCGAAACAGTCACAACTAAATAAAGTTCCACTTTCCCTATCAAAAGTCATCATAGTATCTGGCCAATGAACGTTTGGAGTCTTAATGAATTCCAAAACTCTTCCTCCAAGATCAAGCTCTTCTCCATTTTTAACAGCTACTATATTTTTAAATTCCCCATAGTACATTTCCAACAGACTTTTAGCTTCCCTTGTACAATAAATTGTAAAATCTGAATGAATCTTTTTGAAATCCTTTAGCCAACCAGAATGATCCGGCTCAACATGATTAACTACAACATGCTTTATCGATTCAAGTTTTACATCACATTCCTTCAACAGTTTAAAAAGTGATTCAGGATAACCATCCCATCCACAGAAACCGTCAATGACTGCCGTTTCTTCTCCCCTTACTATATATGAATTAAGTGTAACTCCATTCGGCATTTTCCACATGCTTTCAAAGAGTATATTTTCAACATTTCTAGTAAGTAATGTTACACCATTTTCAACAGTTATAGTTTTCATTTTTTCCTCCATTAATTCTAGTGTATTCTATCACATATACACTCAAACTTCAATTTATTGATTATTGAGATAAATAGATGTATAGTATATGTGTGGAGGATAGATGGAAAAAATATACAGTAAAGATATTTCATCCAAATATATAAAAAGAAAATCTTACTCATCAAAATTTGATTATCCAAACGTCTTAATCGTTTCAGGTAACTATATGTATACCGGAGCTGCAATACTATGTAGTGGAGCTTGCATTAATTCAGGCGCTGGTCTTGTAAGGGTTGCTACCGCTAAAAAAAATGCTATACCTATTAAAAGTAATTATCCAGAAGTTATAGCTTTTGATTGGTATGACAAGGTGTCTTTTGACTCAGCGATAAAAAAAGCCGACACAATAGCAATAGGTCCTGGGATGGTACTTGATGGCGAGTGCAGATATATTTTTTCTTATGTAATGGAGAGAATTTCTAAAAATCAAAACCTAGTAGTTGATGCAGGCGCAATAAAACTACTGTCGGATTACTTTTTTGAAATTAAAGTCAAATCTCTGACAATAACTCCACATCTTGGAGAACTTAAATATCTTCTAAAATCAGCTAAACCTTCACATGATGATATTGTTAATTTCCAAAATAAAACAAACGCTAATTTAGTGATAAAAGGGTATAAAACAAAAATATATACAAAAGATCAAATATTTGAAAACACAACCGGTTCTCCTGCGATGGCAGTTGCCGGTATGGGTGATATGTTAACTGGAATGATCGCAGCTTTCATAAATCAGTTTTCTGATGAAGTTTCAGCTATTAAAGCAGCTGTCTTTACTCATGGATATATTTCTGATCAGCTCTCAAAAACACATTTAACAACACTGCCAACAAAGTGCATATCAAATATTTCTGATACGATGAAAGGCTTACTGGGTGATTGCTATGAATAATATAGAGAAAAAACTTAAAAAAAATAAAAGAAATAGAATGATTGGATTAATCGTTCTTGCCGTTGTTTTACTAATTATTTTCTTTTTTCTATTTAAACAAGAAGAAAAACTTGTTCAGGTTCAATCCGATATTGTAGAGAGAAGAGATATTACCTCCACTCTAAACTTAAATTCTGAAATAATTCCTTCAAATATTCAGGACGTAACTGCTTTAAATCAAGAAGTGAAAAAAATTCATGTAGAGTTAGGGCAAAGAGTAAAAAAAGGAGATCTATTACTAGAACTGGATACAAAAAAACTTAAAGAGAACTATGAAGAAGCATCAAAGACATTAGATAGTGCAAACGAAGCTATGCAAGGAGCAATAGATCCTTCAAGCTTTTTAGGAGACTCTTCAAATCTCCTCGGAGGTATTGACTTTAGTATAGATACATCAGGTATAGGACAGGATATTTCAGCTTCCATTGAAGATGCTATTACCCGTGCTGCTGAGGAACTCGGAAAAAAATTAGATGAAAAGATTAAAATTCCGGATGATTTTTCTTTTCTAACAGAAGAACAAAAACTTGAACTATATAACGAGCTTATGAAAGCTTTAAAAAATCTTCAAAATGAACTGCCTGAAACAGAAACTGAACCAGAGCCTGAAACGGATACTGAACCTGAAACTGATATCGAATCATCCACAGGAAACCTAATGAGAGTAGCTGCTGGAAATGATTTATCATCTTTACTAAATAATAACGGATCCATCGAAAATGCATTTTCTCAGGCAGGAGGACTTACTTCACAGCTACAACTTTCAAAATCATCTGCCAAAAAAGCACTTGATAATGCGAAGACCAAAGTCTATGCTGAGTACAATGGATTAATTGTAAACATAAACGCAAAAGAGGGAGAACTTGTTGAAACTACAGAACCTATTTTGTCGCTTTACGATGATAGTTCTCTAGAAATATCACTAGGCGTGAATAGATATGATGCAAAGAAAATAAAAAAAGATCAGGACGTCATATTTAAATCAGACGATTTAGAACTGAAAGGCAAAGTTTCTTTTGTATCACCTATAGCCACTAAGAATAACAATAACAGCCTGTTCAGCAACATAGAAGGACAAGCAGATGCTGCTTCTGTAAAGGTAACACTAAAAATAACATCGGGAAAAACAGATGAGCTTATAATAGGTTTCCCTATTGATGCCTATATCATAACCGATAAAAAAGAAAACGTACTCACAGTTCCTACTCAGTCAATACTATCAGAGCAGGAAAAGAATTACGTATACCTTTTAAAGGATAATTTAGTAAGTAAAAGATATATAGAAACAGGAATAGAATCTGAACTATATGTTGAAGTAATTGAAGGCCTTGAAGAGGGTGACAGGGTAGTTTTAAACCCTCCTTCTGATCTTGAAGAAAATCAAAAGGTATCTATAGATGAGTAACGTAATTAGCTTAACTGATATATGGAAAACATATAGAACAGGTGAAGTTGAATTTACAGCATTAAAGGGAATAAACCTGCAAATAGAAAAGGGGTCTTTCTCCTCCATAATGGGTCCTTCTGGTTCGGGTAAAAGCACACTTATGAATATAGTAGGACTACTCGATAGCAAAGACAAAGGAACATATGAACTCAATGGAATAGATATAGATACTCTAAACGACGAGGCTATGGCAATACTTAGAAATCAAGAAATAGGTTTTATTTTTCAATCCTTTAATCTACTGCCAAAGCTAAATATTGTAGAAAATGTAGAACTTCCTCTTATATATGGCAAAGTTCCTTTTAGAAAGAGAAGAAAAATGGCCGTTGAAGCTCTTGAAAAAGTAGGACTTCAAAAATGGATAAAACACAAGCCCACAGAAATATCTGGTGGTCAAAAACAAAGAGTTGCAATAGCTAGAGCTATTGTTACTGAGCCTGCTATTCTTATAGCTGATGAACCAACTGGTAATCTGGATTCAAAGTCCTCGAACGAAATAATGAGTATCATTAAAACTTTGAACGAAGCTGGAACAACAATATTACTTATAACACATGAACCAGAAATAGCTGAAATGACCAAAAAAATAATAACAATTAGGGATGGTAAACTTTATATATGATAATTGAAAGCATTAAAATAGCATTTTCTTCGCTTATACACAACAAGATGCGATCTGTTCTTACAATGATTGGCCTCATAGTTGGAATTGGTTCAGTAATTGCGATATTATCACTTGGACAAGGTGGTAGAGAGAGCATAATTGGTCAATTTGACACGATGGGTGCATCATCAATCATGTTATCTGTTGACAGCAGTAAGAGTTCCAAAGCTGATTACTTCACTTTAGGAGATATAGAAGCAATTAAAAAACTCAGTGGTGTGGAATATGTATCACCCAGACTTGTTACTCTTGGAAATGTAGGCGTGAATTCTAAGACAAATACCTCTTTTATAGTGGGCTTTAGTGAAGATTCTAAGTACTTCACAAATTTAAACATAAAAAAAGGCAGAATCTTTACCAATATAGATCAAAATTCTCAAAGACCAAAGGTGATACTAGAAAAGTCTTCTGCTATTGAACTGTTTGGTACTGATGACATTATAGGTGAAAAAATCGATATACAGTACGGATCAAAGAAGTTGTCTGCAAACATAGTGGGAATTGCCGATTCATCAAGTGCATCATTTTCTTCAATGGCAAGAACATCTAGTCAGGAAACTCCCGCAATTGTATATATAACATTTAAACATGCCCTTGCATTAAAAGGAAATGACTTAAAAATTAATATTCTAGGTGTAAAGACTTCAAACCCAAATATAAATGATTATGTAGGTAATTCAGTTATAAATCTGGTCAAGAAAAGACATTCAAACTCAGAAAGAGAAGTCTACTCCTTTCAAAAAGTTTCAGATATTTTAAAGCAAATAGATTCAATACTAGGTCTAATAACCTCATTCATTATAGCTGTAGCAGGCATATCTCTTATTGTTGGTGGTGTAGGTGTTATGAACATAATGCTTGTATCGGTAACGGAGAGAACCCGAGAAATAGGAATAAGAAAAGCTCTAGGTGCAACTAAATATGACATTTTAATGCAGTTCCTCACAGAATCAATAATACTAACACTAGTAGGCGGTGTGATAGGAATCGTATTCGGTTGGGCAATCGCTTTAATAATAGGTGAAATAGCTGACTTCAGACCAATAATTACTTTGGATTCAATCGTTTTAGCGGTAGCATTCTCAACAGCCGTCGGACTTTTCTTCGGAATATATCCTTCAAATAAAGCTGCAAAACTAAATCCAATCGATGCACTTAGATACGAATAAACCTCATTTTATCAAAAAAAATCGGGAGAGTAATACTCTCCCTTAAGTTTTATCTATTAAATTTAATATACTGTAGTTCCAGTTTTACCCGCTATACCTTCTTTGGCTTTTTCAAGAGAAGTTATAAGTGCTTTTCTATCCTTTGAACTCTCAGCAAATGCTATTGAAGCCTCTACCTTAGGAAGCATACTTCCCGGTGCAAAATGTCCCTCAGCAGAATACTTTTTCATATCTTCAGTGCTAGTTTCCCCTAACCATTTTTCATTTTCTTTTCCAAAATTGAGTGCTATCTTCTCAACTGCTGTTAAGATTATAAGATAACTTGCTGATACTAATTCAGCTAATTTGGCACTTGCAAAGTCCTTATCGATTACAGCAGCAACTCCTTCAAGTCGTCCATTATTATTGACAACAGGTATTCCACCGCCTCCAACAGCTATTACTATATTTCCACTTGCAACTAACTCATTTATCACTTCTTTTTCAACTACATCAACAGGCTTTGGAGAAGGAACTACTCTTCTATATCCTCTTCCTGAATCTTCTTTCATGACAAAACCTTTTTCATCAGCAATCTTTTTAGCTTCTTCTTCACTATAGAATATTCCTATCGGTTTTGTAGGATTTTCAAAAGCCTTATCATCTTTATCGACTAAAACCTGAGTGACTACTGCAGTAACATTTTTCTTTATATTTCTACTTGCCAGTTCATTTTGAATAGCATTTTGTAGATGATATCCTATATATCCCTGACTCATTGCTCCACATTCTGGAAATGGCATATCTGGTACATCAGGATTGTCAAATGCCATATTTATCATTCCTACCTGCGGTCCATTACCGTGAGCTATTACTATCTCGTGTCCTTCTTCAATCAAATCAACTATCGGCTTAGCGGTTTGTTTTACAAGTTCAAGTTGTTCCTTCGCATTATTTCCAAGTGCATTTCCACCTAACGCTACAACTATCCTTTCTTTTTTCATATTACTTCTCCTATTAAATTAATCTAAAAATATATTTTATATGTCTAGTTTACATATTAACACACTAATTTTAAAAATAAATGGTAAAAGGTATGGCATCAGTGCAACTGCTCTAGCTCTTTTTACAGCTGTTGTCACTTTTCTTTGATGTTTTGCGCATGCACCAGTAACTCTTCTAGGCAAAATTTTTCCTCTATCAGATGTATATCTCTGAAGTGTTTTAACATCTTTGTAATCTATTGTATCTATGTTGTTAGAACAAAAATAACAAACTTTTTTTCTTCTTGGTTTATAAGCCATCATTCCTCCTAAAATGGTATATCATCTTCATCTATCTGTGGAAAATTCTGATCGAAATCGTCTTCATTTCCAGATGATACTTCTTCGTTGTTGTTGCCTGATGGTCTACTTAAAAATTGTACACTATCAGCAACTATATCTGTTGAATATCTATTACTTCCATCTTGTGCTTGATATTGATTTATTTGTATTGAACCACTAACTGCACACTGTGATCCCTTAAATAAATACTTAGAAACAGACTCTGCTTGCTTTCCCCATACTACAATTCTAAAAAAATCAGCTTTGTCTTCTTTAGAAAACTGTCTGTTTACTGCCAATGTAAAATTAGCAACAGGTCTTCCTGAGCTTGCAACATACTTTAACTCTGGATCCCTTGTTAGTCTTCCTATAAGAATTACTTTATTCATAATTCCTCCTAAGCGTCTTTTCTTATAACGTTGTACCTTAGAACTTTATCGTTTATTTTATAGTTTCTTTCAAGTTCTTTTGGTAAATCAGGTGAACTGTCGAAATTAATTAGATAGAAATATCCATCACTTAATTTCTCAATGTCATAAGCAAGCCTCTTTAGTCCCCAATCATCAACAGATTCAACTTTACCGTTTTTCTCAATGATGCCTGTAAACTTCTTCAGCAGTTCTTCTCTTGCTTCGTCTTCCAAATCTGGACGAAAAACTACAATGCTTTCATACTTGTTCATTTATTACCTCCCTTTGGTCTTTTTGGCCCTTAACTTTTTTAAGAGCAGAGAGCATTTAAGCCGGACGTATTATAACATAACATACAACTAAAATGCAAGTTATTAGTATTTTATGAAGAAAAGTGGTGAGATGAAAAGCTCTGTCAATAAATCTTCAGTAAATACTGAAATTTGAAGTTTTACTGTTTCAAGATTGTTAGCACCATATTTCTTAAGCGTCATATCCTCAAACTTAATAGGTATGAATGCCTTTTTCCCTGACAAAATATTAGCCTTAAAATTGGCAGTCTCTTTTATATCATTCACATAAGCATCTACGTCAGAAACAAATATATCCTTGCCTGTGTTATTTATTGCAAGTAATCTAAGTTTGTACTCACCACTGCTTAATTTTTCATCCTTTATTTTAATCAGCTTAAGTCCATTTTGATCTAGTACTATGTCTTTTTTCTCATATGCTATTTCTTCTAAGCCGTCTTTAGATATATCCAAAACTACATTATTAATTCGAAACATCTCATCCTCAGTATCAGGATCTGATACGATGAACTTAAATTCTATCTTCTTTATCTCTGTTATATTAGAATTATCAAGTTCTTGCTTAGAGAAGAAAACCTTCATAAGAGAAGTCTCTTTAGGCTCTAAATTTAGCTCCGATTCGCCGTAAACCATATAAGAATTTATTGATTCATATGCCGTTCTTACAGCTATCTTTTTACTGGTCTTATTTGATATATCAATATGTAGAGTAGCTCCATCCTCATTCAACTCTAAATATTTTATCTTTCCCTCAACATTATCTTTTTCGAACTTGATTTCTTTATCCATTACAAATATCTTTTTTTCTGGCTCTGAGTCAGTTTCCTCAGTCATTGTAGTCTCAGATTTTGTCTCTTCATCAACTTTAACATCTTCATTTTCACCAGCCACTTCAGAAACAACTGTACTCTCATTTTCTTCTATATCTAAATCATCGTTCTTCTTAGCCTCACATGACATTAAAAACATGCTGGCTAAAATCATAATGAACATTATTTTTTTCATATCTCCCCCAAAATTAAACAGTAATTGTATTAATTGTAACACACATTGTTCAAATTCAAATAGTATAGTTTCTCATTTATAAAAAGTAAAGCTCAAATTTCAATTACACTCACATCATATTTTTTATCACCTATTCTAACAATGTAATCCTTACTGTTGTTTATACTCTTTTCTATTTCGTTCATTTCTGAAACACTATTAAAATATATTTTTTGCGCTTCGTCAAGACTTATTCGTTCAAAAGAAAAAGTATCTCCTGGTTTTGCCTGCGCTATTTTAGAAATATCCACAGATATTACATTAGCTATTTTTGCGTATCCCCCAGTAGTCTGTCTATCAGCTAACATAATTATAGGCTTACCTGAACTGGGAACTTGAACCGCCCCAAGTGTTACTCCATCTGAAATTATATCAGCTGAATATCTATGTTTAAGACTAGGACCATCAAGCTTCACTCCCATTCTATTGAAATCAGAAGTAAGTCTGTACTCACTATTAAAAAACAACTCAGTAGATGAATCTGTAAAAGCACTATACTGTGGTCCTTTTATAACCCTCAAAGTGTTCTTACTATTTCTATAAAAATTTTCTGTGTATCTTCTTTCGATAAATTTATAATTTTTATCCGATTTAAAAGGAATAATGTCTCCTTTTGTAAGCTTCCTTCCCTTAAAACCACCTGTTAAACTCATGATAGAAGTAGAACTACTGCCCATCACTTCTCTAACAAGGAGTCCCTTAGAAAAGCATATATAACTTCTTGCTCCTGATATACACTTAGGAAAACTCAATATATCGCCTTTTCTTACTTCTATAGAACGATACATTTCTATCGGCTTTTCGTTTATCTGTGCAGATAAATTTCCTCCAGTTACTGATATAACACATTCTTCTAAAAACTCTATTTTTAGACCAAATAAGGTAGTTTCAATTCCAGCTTCGTCTCTCTTATTTCCAACCAATATATTTCCTATTTCCAGTGCTCTTTTATCGAAAGCGCCAGATACCGTTACCCCATATTTTTGATAACCATATCTACCATAGTCCTGTATAGTTGTAAGAAATCCACCCTCTAAAATCTTTATTCCCAATTATAGATACCATCTTTCGTATTCTTCTTTTCTTATGCTTTCAAACTTAACGTAATCTCCTGCTCTGAGTAATATCGGTTGTTTTCTTTCTGGATTATACATTTCAAGTGGAGTTCTACCTATTACTCTCCAGCCACCTGGTGAATCAACACTATATACACCTGTCTGATATGCAGCTATAGCTACACTTCCTGCTGGTATTTTAAGTCTTGGGCTTTCTAATCTAGGTGTAAATAGCCTTTCATCCATGCCTCCAAGATATGCAAATCCAGGTGTGAAGCCTAGCATATATACTAAATATTTATTTTTAGTATGAATTTCAATCAGAGATTCTAGATTGAGTTTTGTATGCTTCAAAACAAAATCGATATCCTCTGTATCACCGTATAGAACTGGTATTTTAATAGTCCTTCTTTTAAAAACAGAATCACCATCTGAAATATTTAATAGTTTATCGAGGAGAGAAATCATATCTTCATAAGAGAAGACTAATAGATCATAGTATACAAGTAAAGTAGTGTAAGTAGGCACTACTTCTATAATTCCATTTATATGTTCTCTTTCAAACGTCCTCTCAAGCAATATTACTTTTTCATTTATTTCCGGAGAAATCTCATCACCAAATACAACTGCTATAGAATTTTCAGAATACACACGATAAAAAGGATACTTATTACTCATATAATTTTTTTATTTCCACTCCATTTTTAAGCAAAGCTTCGCGAATCTTAACAATTAGATTTACAGCATTTCTAGTATCTCCATGAACACATACTGTATCAGCCTTAATGTCTATATATTTGCCAGTTATAGTCTTTACTCTATTTTCTTTTATCATTTCAAGTGTTCTACTGGTTACATATTCTTCATCTTCTATAACCGAACCGGATAAATTTCTGGATAAAAGCTTGCCATTTTCCGTATATGCTCTATCTGCAAAGACCTCATTTGCTACTGAAAGCCCTTTTTTATAAGCTGAATTTATTAATTCAGAGTTTGGAAGTCCTACCAAAATAAGATTACTATCAAAACTAGCTACTGCATTCGATATACTATCTGCAATTCTCTTTTCTTCGCACGCCATGTTGTAAAGGGCTCCATGAGGCTTGACATGAGTCATTTTAAGCCCAAATTCTTCTGAAATTTGAGAAATTTTTCTAAGCTGAACCGTTATCAGTTTACTAAGCTCATAGTTGCTTAATATAATCCTCCTTCTCCCAAAATTTTCCCTGTCATCAAAACCAGGATGTGCACCTATACCAACATTTCCATCTCCACAAAGTGATATTGTATTTCGAATTATAAGATCGTTTCCCGCATGGAAACCACATGCTATATTAGCAGAAGAGATGTGCCTTATAATCTCTTCATCAAAAGCCATCCCTTCTCCAATGTCGCTATTTAAATCTACTCTGTACAAATAATCACCTCAACTTGATATCAAGCGCTTTTTCCATAATTTTTACAGGCCCTTTTGGCTCTTTAAGATGAACATGTGTCTGATAGAGGTCAACGGAAGGAGTTTGATTGCCTTCAATTATTACAGGCCCTTTATCCGATATCGCAACATCCCATCCTATGTATCTTGCGCTCTTAACGACTAATGCTGCTTCCTTTACTATTGATTTCACTTCTTCAATTTGAGGAACTTTAAATTCCATAAAATCATAGTTTGTCTTAGGGTGACTATAAAAAATCTTTTCATAAGGTACACTCATATAAGCTGGTCCGACAGTTACCCCCTCATCGTCAAGTAAAGAGTAAACACCTCCGAGACTCGCATTATCTAAAAATGAATCTCCAACACTATATCTAAGAGTCATATATGGCACTGTTACATTTCCTGATAAATCAATAGCTGTGGCAATTCTTATTGTGTTTACAGAGTTTGTAGATATCTCACTCATTTTTTCATTTTGCACAATTGTCTCTTCAACTATTGTAGTGTCATTTTTTTTGAGTTTATCGTATAAATCTTTTGGATTATCAATCGAGGAGGTAAGGTATATTTCCATACCCTTTCCGCCCTCTCCAAATGGCTTTTTAACTATTATTCTCTCGTGCCTATCTATAAAGGAACTAAACTCATCGTAACTTGACAATCTAAGATCAATTACTTCCCTCTTTAAAAAATCTTTATATACTTCAGAAAATTTTCCCTTATCCCTTAAAATCTCACGAGCTTCAGGACTTATTGTCTCTTTTACTATTTTTACATTGTCAACATACTCAGATAAAAAAGTTCTTCTTACATTTTCATCAGTATACTTATAAAATCCGTTTACCATATAGCCCATCCAAGTATAACCCTTTTTATAGCAGGCATACATATCTCGAAATAGGTCTACTCTAGATCTCCCCGAAACCTTATGCATATGTTTAATAACTGCATGTAAAGACTTCCAATCAGCTGTAAATATTTTTTTAAAATTCATCTATTTAACTCTCTCAACTTTACGGCCTACTAGCCTAGAGCAATTGTATATATTTTCGCCGACAAGTGGTTTTACATATTTCACAAAAGCATCTGTTACAAAGTTTCCTTCCTCATTTATAAATTCTTTTGGCATATGTTTTGTCTTTGCTGCAACTAAACTCAAATCCACTAGTTCATAATCAACATCATAGTCCGCTACTCGCTTAATACAAACTGAACCCGATAATCCTTTTGAAGCGTATTTGACTGCCATTTCTCCAGCCTCCATAGCTTCCTTTGCATCTGTTTCACTAAACATACCAGCAAACGATCTCTGTAGGTATCCATAAGTATCAGCTCTTACTCTTCCAATTTCAAGTTTATTTTTTATCTCCTGAGCTAACATATCTCCAAGCGCTCCATTTCCAGACAACTGAACATTTCCATGAGCATCGCTTTCAGATTTTATAAGTTTTGTTACCACTGGATTTCCTTCTTTGTCCTGAATTCCTTCACTTAAAACGGCTATACATCTTCCGTATTTTTTATACACTCTGTCTACATCTTTTAAAAACTTATCCATTTCAAAAGGAACTTCAGGTAAATAAATTAGATGAGGACCATCATCTTCGTATTTCTTTGCAAGTACTGAAGATGCCGTTAAAAATCCTGCATGTCTTCCCATTATAATTGCCAAATATACACCTGCAAGTGCTCTATTATCCTGATTAACTCCTCTAATTGCATGAGAAACAAATTTTGCAGCTGAACCAAAACCTGGAGTATGATCATTTTCCATGAGATCATTGTCTACCGTCTTAGGAATATGAACAGCTACCAAATCATAGCCAGAATCGTCTGCAAATTCCTTAACTATCCTGACGGTATCTGATGAATCGTTTCCCCCAATGTAGAAGAAATACCTAATATCGTACTTTTTCATTACTTCAAGCATTTTTTTGCAGTCCTCAACATCCGGCTTTCTTCTTGTAGAAAGAAGTGCTGACGACGGAGTCTTAGCAACCTCAAGTAGATTACTTTTAGTTTCAAAAGAAAAATCAATAAACTCCTCATTGATTATTCCATCAATTCCATGAACTGCTCCATAAATATCTGTTATGTTTTCGTTTCTTTTCGCCTCTATTACTGCTCCAATAAGTGCTTGATTGATAACCGCTGTCGGTCCGCCTCCTTGTGCTATTAGCATTTTTCCTTTTACATTCATTATTAACTCCTATAAATAGCCATTCTCTTTGTTATTGTTGTATGTTTTCGTGTATTCCGGTTTTGTCTTTGAAAAAGAAGTTCCTCTGTGGAATATAATATTTTTCCTCTTGAACTCTATTCCAAGTATTTCTTCATATCTGTGTGACTTTCCTTTATTCTCTCCTGGAACATGATGATAATTCTGAATCATATCATATCCTGGCTGAGTATTCACCTCGACCAAATCCGGTCCGTCCGGTGTTATGGCTATATCCCAACCCAGATGCTTATAATTCAAATTGAGCTTACATCCCTTTTCTACGAGTTCTTCCGCCTCCTTTATAAAAGGTATCTTGTATCCTTTAAATGGTATCTTGCTAAGTGGATGTTTTTCGTAAACTATGTCCCCTCTTGAATCATATGACATATTATCACCTGTCGCCACATTTGATGTTATCGTCCCATCTCTGTCTACAAATGTGTATATGCCGCCTGAGGTTATATTATCAACATTACTTGTTCCATCGCTCATTCTTATTATGTGCTGCAGGAAATGAACATTTCCGTCTCCATCAGTAAGTGTAGTCATTCTAACGGTATTTATACTGGTTGGAGATAGTCTGCTCACATCTGGATGCTGCTTTATTACCTCTTCAAGCAACTTGTATTGTTTCTTATTTAGATAATCTATGAAATCGTCTATTCCTTTAAAATCAGAATAATTTAATTTTTCAACCGCAAGTCCACCATAACCGATATCAGCTTTTGCAAAACAAAATCCCTTTCTATTCATAAAATCTTCTATTTCTTCTTTGCTAGATTCCTCTACTACCAATATCTCCCTTTTAAATAGAGATTTTAAACATTTGTAGCAGTCTACTTTCTTAGTATACTTATACTCAGACATAATATAATCATTTAAGCTTCTATCTACTTCGTGCCACTGTTTTGCGTTTAAGTACATTCTTCTCTTTTTCTTATCTCTTACATAGGCAAAACCCAAAGTCTGATAATCAAGCACGATGTGACAATAGGCTATTCTCTCCCAGAGAATATCAAAATATATGATAAGCCTATTCATATTCGCCTTTTTAGATTCAAGCTTAGATGCTTTCCATATATCAGAAACAAAATTTACATAATTATCATACTTCCATTTTAACTTTTTTAATATACTCACATTAACTCCTAAACAAAATAAATTTATTATACAAATCCATTTTTCTTATTATTCTGATATGTTTTTTCATACTCCGGTCTCTTTAAAGACATTGAGCTTCCTCTATTAAAAATTATATTTTTTCTGTTAAACTTTATACCCAATATTTCTTCAAATGTATGAGCATTTCCCTTCATATCACCTTTAACATGATGATAATTTTGAATCATATCATAACCAGGACTATTATTTACTTCCACTATATCCGGTCCATCCGGTGTTATCGCCATATCCCATCCTAAGTATTTATAATGAGGATTTATCTTACAACCTTTTTCTACAAGATCTTCTGCCTCTTTTATAAAAGGTATTTTATATCCTTTAAATGGTATTTTAGTCAGTGGATGTTTTTCATAAATGATATCTCCCCTTGAATCGTATGACATATTATCACCTGTTGCTACATCTGATGTTATCATTCCATCTCTATTCACAAATGCATATATTCCACCAGATGTTATATTGTCAACATTACTAGTTCCATCGCTCATTCTTATGATGTGTTGTAAAAAGTGGATTTTTCCATCTGGATCAGTAAGTGTAGTCATCCTTATAGTATTTATACTAGTTGGAGATAATTTGCTCACATCTGGATGCTGTTTTATTACTTCTTCAAGTATCGCATATTTTTTTTCCTTTATATATCGCATAAACTCATCTATTCCAGAAAAATCAGAATAATTTAGTTTTTCAACTCCTAAGCCACCATATCCTACATCTACCTTTGCAAAACATTCTTTATTTTTAGTCATAAAGGCTTCTATATCTTCTGCTGTTGAGTCATCTATTATTAGTATATCCCTCCTAAAAAGAGATTTTAAACATCTTACAGAATCCAGTTTGCTATAGTAATTATATCCCGATATAGTAAAGTCGTTTAGACTCTTGTCTATTTCCTGCCACTGCTTAGGCATTAGATATTCTTTCCTTTTTTTTCTATCCCTTACATAGGCAAAACCCAAAGTTTGATAGTCAAGAACAATAAATGAATACGCCATTCTTTGCCAAAGAATATCTAAGTATATTCTTATCCTATTCATATTCGCCTTCTTAGACTCTAATTTTGATGCTTTCCATATGTCAAAGAAAAATTTGGTATAATTCTTATATTTTTGTTTCACTTTTTTTGTTATCTTCATTTTCTCACCTTTAAAATCCATTATTACTTCTAAATCATATTATCTCACACTACAAAAACTGATTCAAGCTATGAATGCATTTATATACAATGAATAAAATAAATAGTATAATAAAATTTGAAAAGGATGTAATTATGATTAAAAATATTATTATATATGGAGGATTCTCTGGAATCACCGTCTTTATTGGTGGACTAGTCGCCAAATATTTTAACCATCATATGAAGAATAGTCCTATAAAGACTGAAATATCACATACTCTTATGTCATTTGGTTCAGGTGTTATGTTGTCTGCCCTTGCATTAGTTCTTGTTCCAAAAGGAATAAAAAGTCTTGATTTAATTCCTCTAACACTATCATTTATATTTGGAACAGTTATATTTATGAATGTCGATAGATACCTTGCTAAAAAGGGAGGGCAAACTGCTACACTGCTTGCTATGATGATGGATTTCGTTCCTGAATCAATAGCTTTAGGTGCCGTTTTTGCAATTGAACCTAAAATGGCTACTCTACTTGCTGTTTTCATAGGAATGCAAAACTTACCAGAAGCCTTCAACGCTTATCGAGATATAGTCTTAAGTGGGTTTTCTCCTAAAAAAACACTTGTTATATTCTTCTTTTTAAGTTTTTGTGGAATTGCAGGAGCACTTTTAGGACATTTTGTACTGAGTAATCATCAAGATATAACAGCTTATCTTATGACTATTTCAAGTGGAGGAATTTTGTATCTTCTAATACAAGATATTATACCAGAAAGTAAAATGAACAAAAGTTACCTCACATCTATTGGTGCAACTATTGGTTTTTTAGTTGGAATAATAGGAAACAAACTTATATAGTATAAAAAATCTCTCCCAGTAATTTTACTGGGAGATTATATTTTTAATATTCGTTTATTATTACCCAATTATCAAATACATTTGTAGTATTTAGATCACTGGGAACGCTAACTTCTGAGAGATTATTGTATATGAAGGAATACTCTCCTAACTTTTTTACTGATTTAGGTATCGTTAATGTTTCTATTTTATTGTAACAGAAAGCATATTTTTGGACTTCGGTTACACTACCTGGAAGTATAACTTTTTTTATTTTATTGTCCCAAAATGCACTATCTCCTATTACACTAACGCCGTTTGGAATTGTGACACTCGTAATTCCATTAGCATGAAAGGCATAATCACCTATCGCATTTACTCCACCGGGAATTGTAACTTCATCATCATTTGAAAAATACGAAGTTAGTACTCCATCTTCATTTATAAAGAAACTGAGAATATCTCCAGACTTTTTAACGTTAGGGTTAATTCCGTCAACTCTTACAAAAACATTAGGACCAACTTCTCTAATTCCATCCGGTAAATTTACAAGCGAAAGCTTATTATTTATAAAAGCTCTGCTCTGTATTATTTCTACAGAACTAGGAATCTCGATTTTTGTTAACTTATTATTTGAAAAAGCAGATGATCCTATTGATATAAGCGAATCCGGCAGCACTACATCTTTTATTTTATTTGAATCAAAAGCTTCTTTTGAAATGTGTTCCACTCCAGAAGGTATTATCACACCCTCTAAACCTTTTCCGCTAAAAGATCTATCCCCTATCGTCTGAACTTCTACACCGTTAATTTTTGTAGGAATTATTACAAAACCTGGACCGGATTCATCGTAATCAGTTATGGTCTTCTTCCCAGCGTCAAAAGTAAAATATCTCTCATCTGTAACTTTTCCTCTGATTAAATCCAGTATCTCCTCTTTTACCCAATCACTTACAACCGCTCTTCCTCCAACTATAAATGCATCACCTATAGTTGAACTATTGTAGTATAAATACTTCTGAGATCTAAGGAGTTTATTTGTACCCGATAGTACTACAGGTGCTGAGTATTTTGTCGATAACGCTGAAGCGGATAATGCATCAGGAAAATTGTTTCCACATACAAATATAACCTTATTCGGATTTTCTATTTCTTCACATATTTTAACTGCTGTTTCGTATCTATCAACGCCTCCCAGTCTAACCACTTCTCCTATATTTAACTGACTCAGTTCATCTTCAACACTTGATGAGATAACACCCTTGCCACCTAATATATAAACCTTTTCAGAGTTTCTTATCTGATCCTTTACCGATTTTGGTAAATAATCTTTTTTTGTCAGAAGTACTGGATACTTCTTTCCATCCTGGTAGGTAAGAGCGTTACCAGAAATCGCATCAGGATAGTTCTGACCAGAAGCAAGTATATATCCGCTGGAATCTTTAACATATTTTGATACAGCTACTGCCGTTTCATATCTATTAACACCACTTAATCTCTGAACATCTTTAATTCCAAGTCTAGATAGCTGTTCTTCAACTTTTTCACTTATTACGCCTTTTCCACCCAAAATTATTACTCGTTCTGCTTTAGATACATAATCATGCATATTCGGTGGTATTCTGTCCTTTTCTACAAGTAACATGGGATTGTTTCCAATCGTCAATACTGATCCAGCAATCGCATCAGGATAATTATTTCCATATGCAAATACAATAGTATCAGGGTTAGCGTTAACCTTTTTAGCTACTTCAAGAGAGGTTTCATATCTGGTCGGACCAGAAAATCTAGTTGCAGTAGCATCAACAGTTGCAAAAGAAAAAGTAGTTTGAATGGATATTAAAACCAATATTAAAAAAATAATTAACTTTTTCACTTAATACCCTCCATAATATTAAAGCCCTGTTTCTCAATAACTTTAAGTATTTCACTTCTTTTTTTACTTGGGTTACTGAGTATTTTTATTATCTGTTTATTAAAGGATTCCATCGGTCTATCACTTTCCCTAAGGTCATAATACCGCTTTATTTCTTCATTGTATTCAGAAAGTAAATCGTTATAATTATCAAACACTTTATACTTATCCATAAATATTTTGTGTTTTTTATTTATTCTAGGTTTAAGTGTCGGGTCTTGGTCTGGGTATCCCAGTCCTACTCCTAAAACAGGAAATGTAAGTCGAGGAAGTTCCAGTATCTCTATCATCTTTTCTGTGTCATTTAATATTGAACCAAAAAATACACATCCAAGTCCAAGGCTTTCAGCAGCATTAGTAAAATTTTGTGCAGCTAAAGCACTATCTGTAAATCCTTGAAAAAATCTATTCATATCAGAAGCACTTTCAAAGAAATGTCCTTCTTCTTCAATTAGTCTACTATTTCTATAGCAATCCACTAAAAATATAAATAGCTCTGGAGCTTCTTCTACATACTTTTGAGTTGATACCTCTCTTATTCTTTTTCTTAAAGCTCTATCTTTTACTCGTATTACACTACAGTGTTGCATTCCCTTACTGCTAGCAGTTCTATTGATAACATCAAATAGATTTTCCAGCACATCATTTGGAATCTCTTTATCCTTCCACTTCCTTATTGACCTGTGAGAGAGTTGATTTTGTACACAAATATTCATAGTTTCTAATGAACCTCCTTCCTTTTTGTTTTCAATAGTAGAAATAATTTTATCATAGATTTTTTAAATATTATAATGCTTAGTAATACTATAACTATAAAAGCTAATATTTTATATAGTAACGAAAGTTCTCCAATAAAGTGACTACTAACAAAAGAAATAATTGCAAGTAGAGATATTTTGTAAATTTCATAGTCACATCTATATAGTTTTTGTGCAAATCTGTAAGTAATTATAAACATAACTGTGTAACCTACAAGAGTAGTTGCCGCTGCAGCAACTATACCATATTTAGGTATAAATATATAGTTTAGAACTATATTTACGATAGCTCCAACCCATACAGATATCGTGTGATATATAGATTTTTTCATAAATGATATCCCATAACCCACTATTACATTTAAACCATATATAAACTGCGAGAAAAGTATAAGTCCCATAATTGGCTTTGCTCCATTATAAGAGGGGTCAATCATTATTCTAAATATATCATGTCTAAATATTACTGCAAATATGGACATTGATAATAGCACTAATGAGAGAAAATTTAATATATCTCCGAAAATCTTTTTAGAATCTTCTTCATTTTTATATCTAAAGGCAAAAGGAGTATATGCTGTAAAAATTGCACTTGTAACTATGGTTAAAATACTGGCAAATCTGTTCGCTATTCCGTATAAACCAACACTTGAAGTTCCTATAAATGCTATTAAAAAATATCTGTCTGATAAATTTAAAATCCAACCAGCTATTGTAGAAGGCATTAAAGGAATTGAAAACTTAAATATTTTTTTACTTAAATTTTTATCAAAAAATCGCGTTGCAACAGATCGATTAAAAAAGTAAAAGTATATTAGTAACTTTAATAGATTTATGATAAATGTGCTCAGTATGAGGCTCATTTCTCCAAGATTAAAAACTACTAAGAATACAATATTTAAAGCGATCATAAATGCTGATGAAACAACGTTTACAATAGAAAATAGAAGCATTTTATTTTTAAGTCTTGCTAGTATTGAAAAAGGCAAATGCCAAAGATTAAAGGAAACCGAAGCCAGTGAAATAATAATTAACAAATAGTATTTATTGCTGCCAAATAGCAAACTTGAAATAGGTGCAGCAAAAAACGCCAATATTATAGGCACTAAACTTGATATAACAAGTAGAATTCTTACAGTGTTAAATACTCTATTTTGATAATCTTCATTTTCCTCATCAAAATAAAAAGCTCCTAAGGCTCCGTCAAGCGCCATTACTAAAAGAGGAAATAAAAATGATACTGTCGTTGTTATTGTGTCAGAAATACCAAGCTGACTTGTACTTAAATACTTAGTATATAAAGGTAGTAAAAAAAATGTTATCCCTTTTAATAAAAAATTGGATACCATAAGTATTGATGTGTCTTTTAATAGTTGCTTGATTTTTCCCTCGTTATTCAAAATAATAACCTCAAATATTTACCTATCTGATAAGTTTCAAATTTTCTATGAATTTTTTGTGTTCAATAGCAAAATTGCCGCTAACCTTAGTATCTGACTCTATGTTTTTGGTAACTACACTGCCCAGTGAAACATTGACTCTATCTCCAATTATTATTCCATTTAGTATGGTAGAATTAAATCCTAGTCTACAATCTTTGCCTATTTCAACTCTTCCACCTATTGTTGAGCCGGATATTATAAATGTTCTCTTTCCTATCTTGCAGTCATGCGCTATATAGCAGAGTTTATCAATCTTTACATACTCTTCTATATGAGTGTCTCCACCAAAGATACCTCTGTCAATGGTAGAATTGTTCATTACCTCTACGTTGTCACCAATCACTACTCTGCCAGCTCCATATACAGAAATAACATCTTCTCCTGTTTTTATAAACTGAAATCCCTGTGCACCTATTACACTTCCAGATCTTAGTATTACATTTTCACCTATTATGCATCCAGGATATATTTTCACGTTTTCCTCTATAATGGTATTCTTGCCTATTCTCACATTTTTTTTAGGTATATTTGTAAACTTTGATATTCTTGCTGTAGAATCTATTTCTGTTTCAAAGTTTTCCCAGTACAAATGGTTTTCTGCAAGTATTCGATGTAGATGAAAGAAGTCTTGTTTTGGATTTTCAGAATGTATTATAGATATATCAGATCTTATCTTTTTAGTAAATTTATTTTTGTCTACAATAAGAGCTTTTACGTTTTCATTATTGTTTACATCCTCTAAAAATTTAACATCTGAGAGGAATGACAAAACATCTTCTTCCCTATAATTTGATGTTGCCATTCCAAGTATATCTATATTAGTATCAAATGAATAATCTAGATTAAATAAATTATTTGAGATATAACTCAGTCTCATTTATTTAAACCTCCCGATAAAATCAGTTGTCTTTACATCTTTTAGTGGAAGTTTCACAGGCCTTCCTTCTGCTGCAGACTTATATATTGCAAGTACTAATTCCAGTGCATTTCTTCCGTCTACCGCATCAACATAAGGATCTCTATCTTCATTTATAGCTTCAATGACATCTTTAAATAGAGGTGTGTGTCCAAATCCATATATGTTTGGAGGATTTTCGCTAAACTCTTCTTTTACTTTTTCTTCATCTTCTCCCGCAAATTTCCAGTCTTCAATTAAATTAACCGATTTTCCTCCTGCTTTTGCAGTTCCCTTTTCTCCGAATATAAACAGCGTTTCTTCTAAATTCTTAGGATATACATTAGTAGTGCCTTCAATTATTCCAAAACTACCATTTGAAAACTTTACAATTGCAATTCCAACATCTTCAGCCTCAATATAATTATGAAATTTCCTATCTGTATAAGCAAATACTTCATCAATTTCGGTTCCCATCATCCATCTAAGTAAATCGATATTATGGATGCACTGATTCATAAGTGCTCCTCCATCTTGTTTCCATGTTCCCCTCCAAGATGCCTGAGAATAATAATTTTTCTCCCTGTTCCATCTTATATGAGCTGAGCCGTGAGAGAGCTTTCCAAACATGTCTTTATCAACAGCTTCTCTAATTTTCTGTATCGATTTATTAAAGCGATTCTGGTGACAAGCGCATACCTTTACATTTTTTTCTCTTGATTTTTCTATTATTCTATCTGCCTCTTCCAAAGATAGGGCTATAGGTTTTTCAACAATTAAATTTACTCCTTTTTCTATAGCATAAAGAGCTATTTCTCCATGAAGTCCACTTTCTGTGCATATGCTAGCTAGATCTATATCCTCTTTTTCGAGCATTTCTTTATAATCAGAATATTCTTTAGCATCCTTAATTCCAAATTCCTCTTTTATCTTTTTTATAGATTCAGAATTCACATCGCACATTGCTACTATATCTAAATTATTTTCCTTTGCAGCTACTATGTGATTCTTAGAAATTCTTCCACATCCAATTATTGCATATTTTTTCTTCAAAATTCCCCCCTATAATAGCTCTATATTTTCATTGTTTGCTACATTTTTGAAAGCGTTCTTTGTGTCAAAAATAAATTTACTGCCTCTCTGTACCATCTCATAGTCTATGTTGCTATGTGCAGTGGTAACGACTACTAAATCATATGAATTTAGTATCTCTTCGTCTATTTTTTCTATTCCTGACTTATCGTTTCCATTTTCCTTATAACTGGATATATAAGGGTCAAAGAAATCAACCTCCGCTTTTTCTTCTTCTAATTTTTCAATTACCGATATAGCAGGACTCTCCCTATAATCGTCTATATCGTTTTTATATGCGATACCCAGTACAAGTATTTTTGAGCCGTTTAACGGTTTTTTAAGATTGCTCAGAATTCTATATATTCTCTCAACAATGTATTCTGGCATTTTATCATTTATAACCATAGATGATTCTATCATTGTAGTATGGAATCCATATTCTTTCGCTTTCCAAGATAAATAATAAGGATCTAATGGAATGCAATGTCCTCCTAATCCCGGACCCGGATAGAACGCAGTAAAACCATAAGGTTTAGTACTTGCAGCATCGATAACTTCCCAAATGTTTATGTCCATTTTATTGCATAGTACTGCAAGCTCATTTATAAGACCTATATTTATATTTCTATAGGTGTTTTCAAGTATTTTTTCCATTTCTGCAACCGAAGGTGATGAAGTTTTATGGATTGGTGCTTCCAATATACTCTCGTATATCATAGCTGCTATTTCGGTACACTCTTCAGTCACACCTCCTACTACCTTAGGAGTGTTTTTTGTTTTATATATTAAGTTTCCTGGATCAACTCTTTCAGGTGAAAATGCCAAATAGAAGTCAGTTCCACATTTGAGACCACTACCTTCAAATATTGGTTTTAATAGTCCTTCTGTAGTCCCTGGATAAGTAGTTGATTCCAGTATAATTATCATATCTTTATGCATATGAGGAACTATATTTTTAGCTGTTGTTTCGACATAACTAATGTCTGGCTGTTTATGGTCATCTAGTGGTGTAGGAACACATATGCATACAGTGTCAGCTTTTTCAATTTCAGAAAAATTTGTAGTCGCTCGAAGAAATCCATTTTCAACAAGTTCTTTAAGATCCTCGTTTACAACATCTCCGATATAATTCTCACCGCGATTTACCATATCAACTTTTTCTTTCTGTATGTCGAAACCTATTGTCTTAAAACCAGCTTTTGCCTTTTCTACGGCAAGTGGCAGTCCGACATAACCAAGTCCAATTACTGCTAAAATCGCTTCTTTATTCTTTATTTTTTCTTTTAATGAATTCATTTTCTCCTCGCTTCAATAAGTACATTAACAACTTTTTCAATTTCTTCATCTCTTAAATATGGATGCATAGGTATACTAAAAACTTCATCCTTTATTCTTTCACTTACCTTGAGTTCATTCTCATCTCTATATGCTTCACTCATATGGATTGGTGTAACATAATATATATTAATAGGAACTCCTTTCGATTTTGCGTAGTCTACAATTTTATCTCTCAAATCTGTAGATGTCCTTAGAGTATACTGTGCATAACTGCTGACATATCCCTCCTCTATAACAGGGGTATCAAAATGATCTTTTAGAAGTTCTGTATACCTATCAGCTACTTCTTTTCTCTTTTTCATCTCATCGTCAAATAAGTCCATTTTACAGAGTAAAACAGCAGCTTGAAGAGTATCTAATCTAGAATTTGTACCTATTCTGATATTGTCATACTTATCCTTACCTTTACCGTGTACTATTAAGGATCTAATTATAGAGTTAAGCTCATCAGAGTCGGTAAATATACATCCTCCATCTCCATAGCATCCAAGAGGTTTTGCAGGGAAGAAAGATGTTGTACTGATATCTCCGAAAGAACAAGCTTTTCTACCATTAATCTCTCCACCAAAACCCTGAGCTCCGTCTTCAATTATATATAGCCCATGTTTTTTAGCAATTTCACTTATCTTTTCATAATTAGCAGGCAGTCCAAAGAGGTCTACTGTTATGATAGCCCTTGCTCTAAGATTGCTGTGTTTATTCTCATTTATTTTTTCTATAAGCGAATCTGGATCTATATTAAATGTCTTCTCATCCACATCTACAAATATAGGTTTCGCTCCAACTATTGAGACAGCTTCAGCTGTCGCAAAAAATGTGAAAGATGGTACAAAAACAGAGTCTCCTTCTTTTATACCTAAAGCTTTAAGAGCTATAACTAGTGCATCCGTTCCGTTAGCACAGGCTATAGCGTGTTTTACTCCAACATAACTAGATAATATTTCTTCTAACTCTCTTACATATGGACCCATTATAAACTTTTTTTCCTCTAAAACATTGTTAAAAAGTATTTCCAGCTTATCTTTTATAAGGTCATACTGTCTATTTAAATCTATAAATTGCATATCCACCTCTAAGTATTAATTATCGTTTTATATTCTTTTCTGAATTTTTCGATTATCTTTTTTTCTAATCTTGAAACTGTCATTTGAGAGACATTCAACTCATTTGCTACCTTAATTTGAGTTTTATCATTAAAAAATCTATCCTCTATTATTTTTCTTTCAATAGGATTTAGCTTATCCATTATTTTATCTATAAAGTCCCTATTGTTTACCATTTCATAATTTTTGTCAATCTTACCGACAATGTCCATAAGCTTAACATCTCTATCATCTGATCCACCTTCCATGTCGATATCTAGAGATTTAGGAGTGTAAACTTTTGATGCCTCCATAGCTTCTATTATTTCTTCGTAATCTGCTTTAAGATATTCAGATATATCTTGTATATTTGGTGTTCTTCCGAGTTTCCTAGTAAGTCTTTCTTTCGCAATAGTGATTTTCTTTGACAGTTCTTGAATTCTCCTTGGAACTCTTATGGTCCATCCTTTATCCCTAAAATGCTTTTTTATTTCTCCAACAATTGTTGGGGTAGCAAAACTTGAGAATTCATACCCTCTTTCTATGTCAAATCTATCTATAGCAAACAACAACCCCATACAGGCTACTTGATAAATATCTTCATAATCTATTCCTTTATTTATATATTTTTTCGATAAAATTTCAGCTATATAAACATACCTATTAAATAGTTCATCTCTTATTTGATAGTCTTTACTTTCTGAAAATAATCGAAAAAGTTCTTTTGAATCGATATTCTCATATTTATTTGTCATTACTTAACCTATTTTCTCTTTATCATTCGTATAGTTGTACCCTTGTTTTCAACTGAATCTAAATATACTTCATCCATAAGTGATTTAATTATAAATAGTCCCAACCCACTTCCTTCGTAATCTAAAGGGTTTATATCTTCTATACCTTTGTACTCAAAACCAATTCCGTGATCATTTATCACGACAACAAATCTATCCGCTTCCAAAAACATTTCTATATCTATAGTACTTGAACTAGTACTATGAAGAACGGCATTATTACAGGCTTCACCAACTGCTAGTCTTATATCTTCTATTTGATCTACATTAAAACCAGCAATACTAGCAAATGATGTTGCCGCAAGTCTAGCGGATACTACATACTCTTTCTTATTTGGAAGTGTCAATTTTAGCTCGTCCATTTTTCCTCCAAGCCTAATCTTTTCTAAGTGTAAAAATTTGATCCAGACCAGTTATCTCAAATAATTTTACTATGGATCTATTTGGATTAAGCAAAATCAAATTTTTTCCAGAACTTTTCAGTCGCTTTACTAATGCTATAAATATACCAAGTCCCGTACTATCTATATAACTTACATCTTCCATATCAAGAAGCACAGAATCTTCTCTTTCATCTACCAGTGAATTTATTTTCTCTTTAACCTCATCGGCTGTGTTTATATCAATTTCTCCAATAACCTTAACTTCCCAACGACTATTTCTGTTTGAATATAAATGCCTTATATTAATCGACATCTTCTTCCTCCTTGATTTCAATAACCTTAGCTAATGAAACAACATTTACATCTTCATCAACTCTCATAACGTTCACACCAGAAGTTGCTCTTCCGACAGCTGAAACATCATTCATCCTAATCCTTATAACCGTGCTATTTGTATTTATTAAGAATATTTCATCATCTTCTTCCACACAAATACTAGATATAACATATCCGGTCTTATCGTTTACTCTATAGTTTAATACCCCTTTACCACCTCTTGACTGTTTTCGGTAATAATCTTCATTCGTTTTCTTTCCAAATCCGTTAGAGGTTGCAGTGAATATCATTTCTCCACCTTTTAATACTTCCATTGAAACTACATGATCATCTCTTGAAAGATTGATAGCTCTAACTCCCCTAGTATTTCTTCCATGTGCTCTAACTTCTTTTGAAGAAAACCTTATAGATTTACCATTTTTTGTTGATATGAAACAATCCTCTTTATTATCTAAAACTTTTACGCTTATTACATAATCGTCTTCATCTAAATTGATAACCTTGATTCCACCTTTTCTATTGCTCAAAAGTGTCTTGAGAAGGAATTTATTTATTATTCCCTTTTTAGTAGCTATCGCTATTTCTCTCTTATCCATTTCAAACACTGGAATTATACTAGTTATTACTTCGTCATTGCCAATAGGAATAACATTGACAATAGGAGTTCCTTTCGCCTGTCTACCAGACTCTGGTATCTGATAAACCTTGAACCTATACAGTCTTCCAGTATTTGTAAAGCAGAGTAAGTCATTGTGAGTAGAAGCTGTAAACAGATCACTTACTACATCATTATCTCTTGTAGATAGAGCCGCTACTCCTTTTCCTCCCCTAAACTGTGAAGAGTATACATCCTGTTGAACTCTCTTTATATATCCTCTTCTAGTAAGAGTTATAACCATCTCTTTTTCATCTATCAAATCTTCATATTCTATTTCATCATAATTTTCTTCAATTGTAGTTTTTCTCTCATCACCATATTTTTCCTTAACTTCAATGAGAGCATTCTTGATGTAATTCATAAGGAGATCTCTATTTGATAAAAGAGATTCATATTCACTTATTCTAACTTCTATATCTTTTAATTCGTTTGATATTTTCTCATATTCAAGACCTTGAAGTCTTCTAAGCTGCATAGCCAAGATACTATTTGCCTGTACAAGTGAGAAATCAAATTTCTCCATTAGTCTTTCTCTAGCATCGTTGTAACTATTCCTAATTACTTTTATTACAGCATCTATATTTTCTAGAGCTTTTATATATCCCTCTAATATATGAGCTCTTTCTTTAGCCTTTTTAAGATCATAGTTAATTCTATTCGTCTCTACTTCTTCTTGATGAGCAATATATCTCTCAAGCATTGTCTTTAAGTTAAAAGTCTTTGGAACAGAATTATCAAGTGCTACAAATATCATTGAAAAATAAGTCTGTAGAGAGGTCATTTTATATAGTTGATTTAGAATAACGTTTGCATTTGCGTCCCTTCTAACTTCAATGACTATTCTAATACCATGCCTATTTGACTCATCTCTGAGTTCTGTAATTCCATCCACTTTTTTATTCTTCACAAGCCTTGCTATATCTTCAAGTAGTTTTGATTTATTAAGCATATATGGAATTTCAGTTACAACTATTCTGTATTTTCCGTTTTTTACTTCCTCGATATTTGCTTTCGATCGTATTCTAGCAATTCCTCTTCCAGTCATATATGCTTTATTAATTCCATCTCTTCCTATTATGCTGGCTCCTGTAGGAAAATCAGGACCCTGTATAAAGGTAAGAAGATCTTTTATTGTAGCATCTGGATTATCTATAAGGTGAGTTGTAGCATCAATTACCTCTGATAGATTGTGAGGCGGTATACTTGTTGTCATACCTACTGCAATACCTGTTGATCCATTAACAAGCAGATTTGGAAATCTACAAGGCATAACAGAAGGTTGTTCTAAAGTCTCATCAAAGTTTGGATAGAACTCTACTGTCTCTTTATCGATATCTTTTATTAATTCATTGGATAGCTTAGTAAGTCTCGCCTCTGTATATCTCATAGCAGCTGCACTATCCCCATCAACCGAACCGAAGTTTCCTTGACCATCCACTAATAAATATCTGGTAGAAAAGTCTTGAGCAAGTCTTACCATAGAGTTGTATATCGCGCTATCTCCATGTGGATGATACTTACCTATTACATCTCCTACTATTCTAGCGGATTTTCGGTATTGCTTATCATTTGTAAATCCCTGTTCATACATAGAATACAGTATTCTTCTATGAACCGGTTTTAGTCCATCTCTTACATCGGGTAGTGCTCTTGAAACTATTACGCTCATGGAATATTCTAAAAAAGATTTTTCCATTTCCTTTGTTATATCTCTCTCTATAATTCTCTTATCCATTTAAATTCCCCTAAATATCCAAATTTTCCACATTTAGTGCGTTTTCTTGAATAAACATCTTTCTCGGATCTACTTCTGATCCCATAAGAGTAGTGAACACTCTATCAGCTTCAACTGCATCTTCAATTTCAATTTTAATAAGTATTCTGTTTTCAGGATTCATTGTGGTATCCCATAGCTGATCTGCGTTCATTTCTCCAAGACCTTTATATCTTTGGATATATGCGTTTTTGCCCATTTCTGCAGCTATCTCCTGCATTTTTTCTTCCGTGTATGCATATCTGATTTTTTTACCAACCTTGATACTAAATAGTGGAGGTTGAGCAACGTATATGTTGCCATTTTCAATTAGCTTAGGCATGTATCTGTAAAAAAATGTAAGAAGTAGTGTTCTTATATGAGCTCCGTCCACATCCGCATCTGTCATTATAACTATCTTATGGTATCTGAGTTTCTCCATATCAAACTCATCACCTATTCCAACTCCAAATGCAGTTATCATATCTCTAATCTCATTTGATGAGAGGGCTCTTGAAAAAGAAGCTTTCTCTACATTGAGTATTTTTCCTCTTATTGGAAGTATTGCCTGATATTTTCTTTCTCTTCCGAGTTTTGCACTACCTCCGGCACTATCACCCTCAACAATATATATTTCACTTTTAACCGGATCTTTTTCTTCACAGTCGGATAGTTTGCCAGGAAGAGAAAATCCATCTAGTAGTCCTTTTCTCCTTGTTAAATCCCTTGCTTTTCTAGCTGCCACCCTTGCTTTAGCTGCCTTTGAACATTTATCTACTATTATCTTTGCATCCATAGGATTTTCGTTTAAGAAATTGGTTATTGCCTCAGATGCTATTGATTCTGTTATTCCCCTAGCTTCACTATTTCCGAGTTTTGTCTTTGTCTGCCCTTCAAATTGTGGCTCACTTATCTTAAGGGAAATAATTGCACTTAGTCCTTCTCTAACATCTTCTCCTTGGAAGTTGTCATCATTTTCTTTTAGAAGTCCGTTTTTTCTAGCATAATCATTTATTGTTCTCGTAAGAGCGCTCTTAAATCCAACTAGATGATATCCTCCCTCTTGTGTATTTATATTGTTAACAAAAGTGAAAATATTTTCAGTATACCCATCTGTATACTGCATAGCTATTTCAACTAGTATGTCGTCTTTTTCATTTTCTGCATAAATTATATTTTGTTGTATAGGGGTCTTATTTGAATTAATGTATTCTACAAATTCTTTTATTCCACCATCGTATTTAAAAGATACTTGCTTTTCTATTCTCTCATCTTTGAAGTTAATTCGAACTCCTTTTGTTAAAAAAGCCATCTCTCTAAATCTGTTTTCTAAAATCTTATATTCATAATCCAACGTTTCAAATATTTCATCATCTGGTAAAAATGTAGTCTTAGAACCTGCAAACTCTATACTGTATTTTTTACCTTCTCTAGAAACTTCTACAACCATATTTCTAGATAATGCGTTTACAACAGACGCTCCAACTCCGTGAAGTCCACCTGAAACCTTGTATTCATTATTATTAAATTTTCCTCCAGCATGGAGTATTGTATGAATTACTTCAACACCTGGAATTTTTAATTTAGGGTGTATTCCTACAGGCATACCTCTTCCGTTATCACTGACGCTTACACTTAAATCTTTATGTATGGTAATTGATATCTCATCAGCGAAGCCGTTAAGCGCCTCATCAATCGAGTTATCTACTACCTCGTAAATTAAATGATGTAGACCTCTAATTCCGGTAGAACCTATATACATCCCCGGTCTTTTTCTAACCGGTTCTAGACCCTCTAAAACTTGTATCTTATCTGCAGAATAATCTTGACTTGTCAAATTTGCCTCCTAAGTGTTCCATTTTCAATTTCAATAATATTTTTTATATTCTCTATTTTTATTGGAACTCCATCCAAATCAGTTGCTGTTATTATTGTCTGGTAACCATCAAGTACTTCCAAGAGTTTCGTCTTTCGACTCTTATCTAGCTCACTAAAGACGTCATCAAGAAGTATGATGGGCTTTTTACCTAATTCTTCTTCAATAAATGGAATTAGAGAGAAAAATATAGTTATTGCACTAAGTCTAAGTTGACCTTGCGATGCAAATTTTCTTATCTCTCTACCATCTATATCTATATTTAAATCATGCAAATGAGGTCCAAAATTGGTCCTCTTTGTCTTTATATCTCTTCTTCTATTCTCTCTGTGTTTTTGCACATAATCCTGTATTATTTTATCATATTTTTGATTATTTTTCCAATTTTGATGTTCTGAATAGGTTATTTTAAGTTTTTCATTATTTTCAGTAAAATAACTGTGAATTTCCTGAGAATAAGAATTTAATTTCTCAGTAAATTCTATCCTTTTTTTTATAATTTTAAAAGCATATTCACTTAGCTTTTCTTCGTATATCTCAATAAGTCTTTCATCAAACTTTTCTTCTCTAAGGAGTTTGTTTCTGCTGCTTAAATATTTATTGTAATAGAGTAGATTTATAAAGTAATTCTTATCAATCAAAGAAATTTCTCGATCTAAAAACTTTCTTCTCTTATTAGGACCTTCACTTACCATTAAAAGATGAATCGGTGAAAAAAGTATCATAGGAAACCTTCCAAATAGTTCACTTCTTCCCTTTATCTCAAAATTATTCACCTTTATTGATGGTCTGTTTTCTTTATTCAAGTATATGAATTTACTGTCATCACTATCTGAAAATTTTAACTCAACAAAAAAAGGCTCAGTTCCCGAATTAAAAAGTTCTTTTATCCTATTAGTCCTAAAAGACCTTCCTGTACATGCAAGGTAGATTGATTCCAATAGATTCGTTTTTCCCTGAGCATTATTCCCGAGTATAAAATTAATTCCTTCTCTGAATTCAAAATCTTCGCTTTTATAATTTCTATAATTTATTAATTTTGCTCTTTGTATTTTCATAAGACCACCAAGTTAATTTATACCCCATAAGTAGTTAAAAATAGTGATATATATCATAAAAAGAAGAGAAATAATCTCTTCTTTTTTACCTAGCTATTATACACTTTTAATCTAGTAAGGACAAATCCTAAACTAATATACAATAACGAAATTGATAACATCTCATTTTTGCTACCCGTCTTTGGCAAGTCCTCTCTATCGTTTTCAATTACTATTTCTATAATTTCCCCATTTCCATCTACGTTTATTTCTTTTTCTACCTTTGTTCTTTTATATCCTTTTGGAGTATTTTTTTCTACAACAGAATACTTTCCAAACTCCAGTTCAAAAGATAGTATCCCGTTTTCATCTGTTAGTCCATTAAAAACTATAGTATTATCAGAGTCAACAATGTCGAATTCAACTCCCTCAATAGGCTCCTTTGTCTTACTATCTATTTTCTTTATTTTAACTTTTGACTTCTTTATATCGTTTAAAATCTCAACTTCACTAGTTTCACCCGGAATTATTTCAACCTCAACCACATCGGAATTCAATACATATTTATCAGATACCGATATTTCTTTAATGTACAAAAATTTTCCTTCTCTTGTATTAAGGTTATCTATTAATATCTCTCCCTTTTCATCACTTGTATACTCACCTAGTTTGTTTGTGAGTTCTTTATCGCTGTACAACTCAAAGATGACATTTGCTATAGGCTCTTTCGTCAGACTATCTATTTTTCTTATTTTTAATTTTGAATCTTTTATATAATTGATAATTTCTATTTCACTTGTTTCTCCTGGAAAAATCTCTACATCTACAATTTCAGAATCTAAAACATACTTATCAGGTGTAGATTTTTCTTTCAAGAAAAGATATTTTCCGTTTTCTATGTGTAAATTTTCAATTGATATCTCTCCCTTTTCATCTGTTGTATACTCTCCAAGTTTTTCCAAAAGTTCACTATCCCTATAGAGTTCGAAAATCACATTTTCTATAGGTATTCCATCTTCACCTTTTTTTATTATTTTTATTTTAGAGGGTTCCTCCTCTTTAACTGTTAAAGAAAAAGAGGCTTCTCTATTTTTATCAACTTTAAAAAATCCTATATCCTGATATTTTTCTCCTTTTCTATATGCAAGTGATGTTCCTTCGGATCCTTGAAAATCGTAATTAAATACTATTCTACTATTTTCAAAAACCTTACAGTCCTCGCTAATATCTACACTGACATCATTTCCAGAAACAGATACTTCAACTCCTTCTGGGATGGAAGATTCATCCAATTTCCAATTCTTTAGAATACCATTAGTATCGGTGAAAGTGACCTTTTCGCTCTTTTTTAATTCGACACTGATGTCAGAAAAACTGGGTTTTTCTTTATTAAATTTGTCTATCTTACTATCCAAATTCTCCTTCCAAATCATATAATCATTTTCTCTATCATTATCAATAACCTCATCTCCTAAATGCTCATCACTAGGTATGTACCAAGCAAATCTGTAATCTGGAGATATTAACTCCCAAATATACCTCTGAGTCTGTCGAAAATTATAATCACTTCTATCTGTAGAATAATATCCAAAATAAGAAACCATGGATAGTTGTTCCACTTTTTCTCTCCCAAACTTTTCAATAATATCAACGCTACTTAGATTTCCTTCAGGTACCCTCAGCGCAGAATCAAGACAAAATGCTACTTCTCCATCTGATGTATAGAATTTATGAACAGTTCCACTGATAGCTCCTATCGGCACATCCCCATGTTCCTTTTTCCACTCCCAAAAATATCCTTCTGGATATATTTTGTCTGCCTTAACTTCTACTTCATCTGCAAATGAAACAATTGAATTCAACAAAATAACTGTTATTAAAGACAATAACACAAAAACTCTTTTCATTCTTTTTCTCCTTTTTTATAGATATCTTAAATAAAAAAAAGGCTATTTTTAATAGAAATGAAATTAGTTTACAATATGGAAAAATAATCCGTCGATTTAGCGAACGGATTATTCTACTTTATATTCATATATTTGATAGTTATCTTCATGCCAATTGGTGTAGAACGATATTTTTATTTTTTTGATATTTTTACCAATTAGATAATCTTTGTTTTCTGGAATGGATATTATTTTTTCAAACAAATCTTTTGAGGTCTTAGAATACAGCAGGGAACGAAAAGCAAATATTTTACACTACCTAAAAGGTATGTTACAATAAGGTATATTTAGGGGGTGTCGTATGGACAAAATTATTTTAGGTATTTTGATGCTACGCAGAATGACCGCATATGAGATCAGGAAGGTTATCAAAAACAATTTCAAGTCTATGTGCAGTGACAGTCTAGGAAGTATTCAAGTAGCGCTTAAAAAGTTGCTTGAGTTGGAAATGGTTAACTTTGAAGAACTTGTTGAAAAAGGAATAAATAAGAAAAAATATGCAATCACAGATTTGGGACAAAATACATTGATAGAGTGGATTAAGGTTCCTATAGATACCTCAAAAACGAAGAATGTGGATTTTGGAAAACTTCTTTTTATGGGATATGTATCGAAAAGTGATCAAGCAAAACTGATCGATAAGATTATCCTTTCCTTGGAAGAGCAGTATAGGGGACTAAAAAATCTAAAGGCCTCCATAGATGAGCAAGAGGAGAGAGCGTCTATTGAAAACTACCTGCTTTCAGATATGGAATATCAAGAGAGATTTAGAAAGTTGAGAGAAAAAACTGATCTTTCCGAAAACATCAAGGAGGTCAGCAAATTCACACTAGCTATGTTGGACTATGGTATCGATGTTGCCGAGTTTAACATCAAGTGGTTTAAAAAATTAAGAAACAGAATATAAACTTCGAAATAGTTCAAAAGAGAATCATATTTATTCCGAATAACATCATATAAGGAGGTTCATGTATGGAGAAGATAAGACAGGCGGAAAAATTTGACAGAAGAGAAGTTGTTGATTGCATTCTCGATGCGTTTCAGAAAGATTTTTCCAAATTTATAAGCGCAGTCGGGAGGGAGAAGGTACAAGGCTTTCTTGAAGACAGCCTGAGGATGGAATGTTTCTATGTTATAGAATCTGAACAGGACATCGTTGGAGTTTTGGCCCTATCAAACATTCAAGGGAGGGCGATGCACAAGGCTCGAAAAGTGGCTCAAAACTACTTCGGAAATTTGTTTGGTTTGATTATATATATGACACATTTTAGGGAATTTGAAATCAACTATTGTAATTCGAAGCATACTGCATGTGTTGAATTTGTTGCAGTCAGACAAAACGTTCAAGGAAGGGGGCTTGCTTCGCTATTGATTAAGGAGGTAATCTCTCAAACAAGTTATAAAAACTATCTTTTGGATGTGGTAGACACGAATATCTCGGCAATTGCCTGCTACAGGAAACTGGGGTTTGTTGAAATCAAACGAAAAAAAGTTCGATTTGGAAAACAAAAAGGATTTAAAGAAAAAATATTTATGGAATATAGAAGAAAAGGAAAAATAGGATGAAGAACATAACCAAGATTAAACGGAAAATAATAATCTTTACTTTTTTCTGTTAGGTTAATCGGTCAAGCCCATTATGAAAACGTTGGAACGATTGCAGAGTAAGGGTCTCTGTGAATGTTTATCTGGTTATCTTCTCCTTTATTATTATATTTCTATCCGAAAGCGAGATTCAAATTACCTTACCGATTGAAAGTCTCACATTTTTCTTGGGTTGTTTCATTTTAGTTTAACTAATTTACAAGGTTCACTACCCTACTACTCAAACGTTATAACCTGTTTTTCAGCATCGACATTTGCCATTTTTCCAAATGGTATTATACATCTCGGCAATGCGTGCCCAATATTTACATTGTAAAGAATAGGAAGTTCCTTATTATCTACTACACTTACAAGTACTTTTTTATACTCTTCATAATGAAGTTCATCCATTGGTTTTCCTACAAGAATACCATTTATAGCTTCAAAAACTCCTGTTTTTTTGATTGTTTTTAGCATTTTTTCAAACAGCTCAACACTTGGTTTTTCTTCACTTGTCTCAATTAGCAAAATTTTTCCTCTCCATTCTTCTTTTTCTGGAAAAAGTTTGTACTTACTACATAAATCTACAGTATCTTCATACCTTGAATTATTAAAAATATCATACATTGATTCAAGGCATCCACCAAGAATTTTTCCTGAAAACTTTGCTTTGCCTTGTAAAAGTTCGAATCCTCTATTCTGGTGTAATTTTCTCTTTGTACCAACAGATTTAGGGCTGAAATCTTCTCTCTCCTCATACCATATTTCACTTGAGTGTATTTCAGAAATACTTCCCGTTTCTAATAGTTCTTTAAAATATTTTTCTGTATATGGAAGCATTTTTGTGTCTAATTCACATACATCTGGTAAAAATGCCTGCCCATAAAATGTATCTAAACCTACTTTGTGAAGCATAAAGTGATTCATTGTTGTATCAGAAAAACCTAAGAAAATTTTGTTCTTTATTACTTTTTTAAGTCTGTTATCATCAAATAAATATGGAAGAAGTCTATATGTATCGTCTCCACCTATTGCACACAAAATCATATCAACTGACTCATCTTCAAAAGCTTCTATCAAATCATCAGCTCTTTTAATTGGATTTTCTTTTAGATATTCTATTCCTTTTAGGGAATTACTCATAAACTTTACTTCTATTCCATATTCTCTCAGTCTTTTTAAACCAATATCAAGTTCATGTTTTAAAAAATCTTCACCTAACATTCCGCTAGAGAGACTCACAATACCTATAGTCTTTACCATAAATCCTCCTAATTTTAAATTGAACTGCACAAATATAAATGTGCAGTTCATTTTTTTAATATTTAATTACCTATAACTCGAAATATTGTCTTGAATATCACTACAATGTCTTTAAATACATTTGCATCTTTTGCATAATCAAGATTTATTTTAACCTTTTTGGGCACTATTTCTTCTAAATAGAATTTCTCCGGATCTTCTTTTCCATCAAGTAATTCATTTTCATTAATAAATTTAATCGAAGCATAATCAGTGATTCCGGGCTTTAAATTAAAAACTTGCTTTTCGTTTTCTTTGTATCTATCAGCATATTTTTTTACTTCCGGTCTTGGTCCTACAAAACTCATATTTCCAATTAATACATTTATAAGTTGTGGAAGTTCATCCAGTTTAAATTTTCTTAAAAACTTTCCAACCGAAGTTACCCTATCATCATTCTTAGTAGTTAGCTGTATTCCTCCACTGTTTTCATGCATTGTCCTAAATTTATATATCGTAAATTCTTTATAGCCTATCCCTATTCTCTTCTGTTTAAAAAATATTTTGCCTTTTGATGAGAATTTTATAGCTATTGATATAATAAGAAATAGAGGAGAAAATATTACCAAACCTATAAATGAAAATAATAAATCAAATAATTTTTTCAAACTATCTCCTAAAGACTTTTCTTTATACTATCAAGTATATAATCTGTTTTTTCTTCTGTTAATAGAGTATGGAGTGGTAAAGTTACAGTTTTTTTATAAATATTAAAAGCGTTTTTATAATCATTTATATTAAAACCTTTTTCTATATATCCACTCATCATAGGAAGGGGTTTATAGTGAACATTTAGTGGAACTCCAAACTCAGCAACTCTATCAATGAAATCATTTCTCTCTTTTTCACTATCACCGTACTGAATTAGATATAAATGATACGATGATGTTCTATCATCACTAAAATGATTTAAATATTCAATTTTTTCTTTATCAAAAAATTTATTGTATTTTTTTACAATATTTTCTCTTATCTTTAAAATTTCATCATATCTATTCAATTGTGATATTCCAAGAGATGCCTGAATATCGGTCATATTGTATTTATATCCAAGATTAACTATATCGTATTCCCATGCTCCCAGTCTGCTCTTTTCAAGTGCAAGCTTATTTTGTCCATGAAGTGAAATAAGTCTTAGTTTTTTAAAAATATCTATACCGTAATCTTCTCTCCATGTTATAGCACCGCCTTCTGCAGTTGTTAAATTTTTTACTGCATGAAAAGAAAAACATGTAAAATCAGCTATATTTCCACTTTTAAGTCCCTTATAAGTAGATCCAAAAGAGTGAGCTGCATCGACTATAACTGATATTCTTCCTATTTTATTTAGAATCTCATTATCGCTTTTTATTTTATGTTTTTTTGCTATACTAATTATTTCGTCTAAATCAGCAGTAACTCCACCTAAGTTAACAGGTATAATAGCTTTTGTTTTATCTGTTATCTTACTCTCAAGATCTTCTAAATTCATAAAGTAAGAATTTGGATATGTATCAACAAGAACTATCTTTGCTCCAACATGATCTATTACACTTGCGCTTGCAGAATAAGTATAACTGCTCGTTATTACTTCATCTCCTTCTCCAATTCCAAGTATTCTAAGTGTCATTTCAAGTGCAGCTGTAGCAGAGGAAAGTACGATAGAACCCTTACTCTCGCAATAATCTGTTATCATAGATTCAAATTTATTTACTTTTGGACCAGTTGTAATCCAACCACTTCTCAGTGTATCTACAACTTCATCTATATCCTGTTGTCTGATATCAGGTGGTGAAAAATTTATTTTCATTGTTATCTCCTAAAAATCGAAAAAGGAGCAATAACTCCTTTTTATTTGTTTGAATTTGTTATTGATACAATATATCTCGTTGGAAGTACATTGCTAGGTGTTACACTCAATTCATCTATTCCCATTTCTATCAAGATAGGAACCAAATTCTCCTGATTTGCCATATCACCACACATTCCAACCCATATTCCATTTTTATGACCGTTTTCTATAGTCATTTTTACAAGCCTCAGTACTGCTTCGTCATCATAATTATATAAATATGATACGCTTTCATTCATTCTATCACAAGCAAGTGTGTACTGAATTAAATCATTTGTTCCTATACTAAAAAAGTCAACTTCTTTTGCAAGTTCATCGCTCATAATACAAGCACTAGGAACTTCAATCATTATACCAAAAGGTATATCTTTTTTAAATGGTATATTTAATTCTCTTAATTCTTCTTTTACTTCTTCAAATATAGCTTTTACTTCCAATATTTCATTTACTGTTGATATCATAGGTATCATTATATGAAGATTTCCATGTACACTTGCTTCAAGTAGAGCAGAAAATTGATTTTTTAACATGTTCTTTTCTTTTAAACAATATCTTATAGCTCTAAAACCTAAAAATGGGTTTTCTTCAGCTGGTATGTTTATATAATCTATCTGCTTATCACCACCTATATCCATAGTTCTTATTATTACTGGTTTATCTCCCATTTTTTTAAGTACTTTTGAATAAGACTCTACTTGTTCTTTTATTGTAGGTGCACTATTTCTATCCATATATAGGAATTCACTTCTAAAAAGTCCAATTCCATCGCTATCATTTTCAATTACCTGTTCTACATTATTTGGAAGTGATATGTTTGAAGAAATATTAATTTTCTTTCCATCTTTTGTTAAACTTTCTTTTCCTCTAAATTTATTATAAAATTTCTTTTTTTCTTCTTCTTTTTCTTTAAGAACAGTATATTTTTTTAGAGTTTCTCTATCAGCATTCAAAATAAGTGTATTTGAATCAACATCTACAATACCTTTTTTACCACTGTATTTTTCATCTATAAACTCACTTGGTATTCTTGATAACATTGGAATTGCAAGTGTCTTTGCAACTATAGCTGTGTGTGATGTTTTTCCAGCTTTCACAACAGCAATTCCTTTTATAAACCTTTTGTTTAATAAAACCGCCTGAGAAGGTAGAAGTTCTTCTGCAACTATAATCGTATCCTCTTCTATATGAGATATATCAACACTTTTTTTATCTCTTATAATATCAATTATGCTTATTCCTATGCTCTTTATATCCTGAGCTCTTTCTCTAAAATAATCAGAATCCATACTTTCAAAGACTGCTGCAAATTCATTTGAAACTTCAAAAACACTATATTCTGCAGTATATGATAATTCTTTAATTTTAGATACAATTTGATCTTTATATTCAGGATCTTGTATCATTTGAAGATGAGCTTCAATAATTTCTATCGTTGAACCTAGTTTTTCAGCATTATTTTTAATATCAAATTCTATATTTGCCTTTGCTTTATTAATAGCATTATCAAACACGGTAAGCTGTTCTTCAGCTTTACCAGTTTCCTTTTTTGGTTCAACAAATTCTTCAAGAACTAGAATATTCCCTATTCCAATCCCTTTTTGAATTTTTTCACCTTCTTTGTAAACTTTCATTATTCTTTTCCTTCAATTATGTCTTTAATTCTCTCTTCAAATTTATCTGAATTTTCCCCTTCAGCTTTTATGTATATTTCTTCATTTTGCTGAATTCCCATACTCATTATTTTCATAATTGACTTTGCATTGTATTCTTTAGAATTTTTTATAAGAACTACTTCACCATCGTATTGCATAGCTTCTTTCGCTATTAGACTTGCTGGTCTTGCATGAAGCCCGTTTTCATCTTTCACAATCATTTTAATCATATATATTCCTCCTATTCTATTAGCTTAGCTGCATCTTTATCCACTAAAACAGTAACATTATTGTGCATTTGTAAAACACTAGCTGGCACTTTTTCAGTTACTTCTCCATATATCATTTTTTTTATTGCCTCTTGTTTCTTTTTTCCATAAGCAAGAAGTATAATTTTTTTTGCTGACATAATAGTAGAAATTCCCATAGTTATAGCTTTTGTAGGAACTAAATCTTTATTTTTAAAAAATCTAGAATTGTCTTCTATTGTTTCTCTTTTTAAATCAACTATCCAAGTTTTTGATTTAAAATCGGAACCTGGTTCGTTAAAACCTATATGTCCATTTCTACCAATACCAAGAATTTGAATATCAACTCCTCCTATTTTCTCTATCGTTTTATCATAATTAAAACACTCTTTTATGATATCTGATGAGTTTGCATTTGGTATGTGACAATTATCTTTTTTTATATTGATATGTTTAAAAAGATTTTCATTCATAAAGTACCAATAGGAATTTTTGTTTTCCTTAGGAACTCCTATATATTCATCTAAATTATAGGTTGAAACTTCAGAAAAATCCAATTCATTATTTCTATAAGCTTCTATCATCAATTTATATAATCCTATTGGAGAAGATCCTGTAGCCAGACCAAGCGATGTATTTTTTTTTTGTTTTATTTGTTCAAAAACTAATCTAAATGCTTCTTTTGAAATTTCTTCTAAATTATCAAAAACACAAATTTTCACGATTAAATTAAACCTCTAATTCAATAAATTTTTCTTTACCATCAATATTTATTGTTATTTTATCACCAGGTCTTACTTTTTTTCCTCTTTGAAAACACTTTTCCCCATTAAATTTTACTAAACCTTCTTTAATCAAATTCTTTGCCATTCCTCCGCTTCCTACTATATTTGATAATTTAAGAAGACTATCTAATTTAATGTATTCTGTCTCTATTTTTATTTTCATTATATTCTAACTGGTGAAAAGAAATAACAAAAATCATCATCGTCTGTAGGTTTTATAGAACAAGGACTGAGAGGATTATTCATTCCTACAAGTATTTCTTCTCTTTCTATGTTTCTAAGTGCTTTTAATATAAAATTAGGATTAAAACCTATTCTTATATTTTTTCCATTTTTAAAAGAAGATATTTTCTCTACAGCACTTCCTAAAAAAGTATCTGCAGAAACAGTGAGTTTATCATCTTCAAACTCAAAAATTACTGTATGTTCTTTTGATTTGTTCGCTAAAAGAGAAACTCTGTCTAAAGCTCTGTACATTTCTTTTGTATTTATTTTGCAAACTATTTCTTGTTTTAAATTAATAATTTGCTCATAATTAACATAATTTCCCTCAAGTAATTTTGATATTATTTTTACATTATCAAATTTAAATAAAGCGTATTTATCCCCTACAAAAATCTCTATATCATCATCTACATTGTAGGATATTATTTTTTGTATTTCATTCAATATTCTTCCAGGAATAACAACTCTTATTTCATCTGATTCTTTTACATTTGCTCTATCTACAGCAATAGTAAATCCGCCCACAGACACCATTTCTATAATCTTATCTTTTATATTTATTAAAGAACCTGTTAGAATGGGACTTTTTTCATCTTTTGAAACAGCAAAATTTGTCATTTTTATCATGTTAGAAAAAACAGCTTGATTTATAACTGTTTTTTTAAGACCATCTACTTCTGGTATTTGAGGAAATGTTTCGCTGTCCATAAGTGATAATCTATAATTAGATTCTCCACAAATTACATATAGAGATTCACCATCTGTTTCTATGCTAATTGCATCATCAGGTAATTTTCTTACAATATCACTTATTAAAGAAGATTCAACAAGAGCATTTCCTTTTTCTTTTATATGAGCAGGGATTTTAATAACTATAGAGAAATTTAAATCATTACTCTTCATTACTATATGATTTTCCTCAGTTTCTATATAAAAACCCTTTAGAACATCAATAGTTGTTCTTGTAGAAATTGCTTTTGATAAAATATTAATTGCATAAATTAGATCTTTTTGTGCTACTATAAATTTCATTTTTTTCTCCTTATTAAAAAAAACACGATTAAAATAGTATCCTTATTATAGCATGTTTATATGTTGATAAATAAAAAAAACATTAATATATATAAGAAAACCAATCAACAAATACTGTATATAATTTGTTAATAAGTAATTATTTATTAACATCTTTTTTTATAAACAAAGAATAAACAGGATATAAACAAAAAACGGTGGATAAATTAAGCTTTTAATTTTTCTTTTATTCTATTTATATCATTGAAAGTTATTCCTTCTTTTTTTATTTCTTTTTCCATTTTATCACAGGCGTGAACCACAGTCGAATGATCTCTATTTCCAAAGATTTCTCCAATTTTAGGAAAAGAAAGATTCGTGTATTTTCTAATCAAATACATTGCAATTTGCCTAGGATAAGCGAATTGTTTTGTTCTTATTGGAGAATCTATTTCAAGTTCAGTTATACTAAAATGAGAACAAACAACTTCCCTAATATAATTATAGTCAATTTTTCTTTCTTTATTACTTTCTATAATTTCTTTTAAAGCTTCTTTACACGTATCAATGTTTATTTCACTTCCAACAAGATTTGAGTAGGCAAAAATTCTAGTAAGAGCTCCTTCTAATTCTCTAATATTAGACTTTATATTTTTAGCAATGAATTCAAAAACATCATTTGAAACTTCATTATTTTCATTTTCGGCTTTCTTTTTTAATATTGCTATTCTTGTCTCGTAATCAGGTGGTTTTATATCAACAGTAAGACCAGAATTAAATCTTGAAGACAATCTTGATTCCAAAGTGTTTAATTCATTAGGTGGTTTATCACTGGTTATGACAATTTGTTTGTTTTCCTGATATAGATCATTGAAGGTATGAAAAAACTCCTCTTGAGTTCTTTCTTTATCGATAAGAAAATGGATATCATCTATCAAAAGAATATCAACATTATTTCTGTAAAAATCCCTGAATTTTTCAAGTTTATTAGATTTTATTGAATTGATAAAGTCATTTGTAAATTTTTCGCTTGTAGTATATAGAATTTTATAGGAAGGATTATTTTTCTTTATGAAATGTCCTATTGCTTGCATTAAATGAGTTTTTCCAAGTCCAACTCCTCCATATAAGAAAAGAGGATTAAAAGATTTTCCTGGATTTTCAGCTACCGCTAAACAAGTAGCATGAGCAAATCTGTTATATTCTCCAACGACAAAGTCTTCAAAAGTATATTTTGGATTAAAAGAAGCAGTTTCAAAATTTGACACAGTTTCTTTCTTTACGAAATCTTTCATTTCAATACCTTCAATATCTTCATCTGATAGAATTGCAAAATTTTTAGAAATTCCAGTTATATTATAATATAAATTTTGTAGCATTTCAGGGGTTTTTCTATTAATTAAAATTTTTTTATTCATTTCACTTGATGTTAAAAGATATATGGTATTCTCATCTTCGTTTATTACGGTTAAGGATTTATACCAAGTATTATAAGTTACAGAATCATTAGATTTTTCAAGTTGACTTTTTAATTTTTTAAAATTGTTTTTTGTACCCATTTTTCCTCTTTCACAATTTATAAACAGTTTTTATTGATAATTTTAGTTCACACATTAATAACAAAATACATTTGTGATCTGTGGATTAATTATAACTGTAAAAATATTATTAAAAACACATATACTTATATACAGCAAAAAAACCTTTAAATTGTGGATTAAATTAGACTTATACACAAATTTATCCACAAAAATCAAACTTTTAAATATATAAACACACATATTTTTTAAGTTATCAACAACATATAAAATAATAACACGCAAAATAATAAAATTCAATATAAATAAAAAAATTATCCACAGTTTTTTTTATAAAGTTTAAATTTATTGTATTTTTATTTGACTTTGCGTAGAGCAATATATATAATTATATGTCATGAAGGTTGAATAATTAATGTTTAGGAGGTGTTGATATGAAGAGAACATTCCAACCAAAAAAGAAACAACGTTCTAGAGAACATGGTTTTAGAAAAAGAATGAAAACAAGCTCTGGTAGAAGAGTTTTAAAGAGAAGAAGAAGTAGAGGAAGAAAGAGATTAAGTGCTTAACAAAAACGGACGTGATATTTTTAAATTAAAATCCAATAGAGATTTTAAAAAAGTATATATGTCTAACAAATACAGTGTATCCGCTTGTTTTGTTATATATTGTTTAAAAAATAATCTTCCGTATACTCGTTTAGGTTTTACAGTCAGTAAAAAACACGGAAATGCGGTTAAAAGAAATAGAATTAGAAGAAGAATGCAAGAAGTGTTTAGAACAAGTAATTTTATTTTTAGAGATAATTATGACATAGTTATCGTTGCAAGAAAAAGAATTTATAGCGAAAAATTTAGCATTTTAAAAGAAATAATGTACAAAGAATTTAAGAAAATGGGTTGTATTTAAATGAAAAAAATTATTATATTCTTAATAGATTTTTATCAAAAACAAATTTCACCTCTAAAAAAACCAACATGTAGATTTTATCCTACATGTTCTACGTACGCAAAACAATCTGTTGTTAAATATGGAGCTTTAAAAGGAAGCTTTTTTGCAATAAAAAGAATACTCAAGTGTCACCCTTTCCATGAGGGTGGTTATGATCCACTTAAATAAGGAGATAATAAATGACAAATTTTTTTGCGTCAATATTAAAGGGAATATATGATGTAATTGGAAATTATGGAATATCTATTATTGTATTTACAATTATTATTAGATTAGCTCTTCTCCCGCTTACTATTTCTCAGAAGAAGAGTATGGAAAAAACTAAGAAAATCAACCCTATGATGGCTGAGTTAAAGAAAAAATACGGGAATGATAAGCAAACATATAATCAGAAATTAGCTGAATTATATAAAAAAGAAAAAATTAATCCTTTATCTGGCTGTCTACCATTGCTTATACAAATCCCTATAATATACGTACTTTTTGGTATATTTAGAAATGCACACAAATATCTTCCAGCTGAGGCGCTAACTCAGAAATTTTTATGGTTACCAAACATGGTAGATCCTGATACTTTAAGTAACATTATTCCAGGAGTTGATCTCTTGAAGAGTCTGCCTGGTCTACTACCTATAATAGCAGCACTTTTCACATATCTCTCGGTAAAGAGAAACAGTGTTCAAACACAGTCTTCTGGAAATAAAGGACCTAATATGGGATTCATGTCTATTATGTTCCCTGGACTAATATTAGTCTTTGGTGCATCCTACTCTGCAGGACTTATTATGTATTGGGGAGTTAGTAATATTATTCAGTATGTTCAAGATATTTTTATTACAAAACTTATGAATAAGGAGCAAGTAAGGTGAAAACAGTTGAGAAAACAGGAAAAAATTTAGAAGATGCTTTAGATTTAGCTCTAGAAGAATTGGGCTGTGACATTGATCAAGTAGATTACGAAATTGTAGAAAACGATTCTAAAGGGTTTTTAGGAATTTTTGGGGCTAAGGAAGCAAAGATAAGAGTAACAAAAAAGTTTTCTATTGTGGATGAAATAAATGATTTTATTAGTAAAATTCTGTTTAGTCTTGGAATTGATTTAAATATTGAAATAAACAGAGAAGGTGAAGTAATAAAGGTAAATTTAGAGGGTGAGAATATATCTAGAGTTATTGGAAAAAACGGAGCTACACTAGATGCACTTCAATATTTAACTAATATAATAGTCAATAAAGGTCAAAAAGAATATACTAGAATTATATTGGATGCAAACGGATATAAGAAGAGAAAAATAGAATCTCTAGAGGGACTTGCAAAAGCGATGGCTGATAAGGCTGTTAGACTTAGAAAGGACATTGTTTTAAGACCTATGAGCTCTTATGAAAGAAAAATAATACATTTTACACTACAAAAAGATGATAGGGTTAGAACAAAAAGTGATGGTATTGATCCATATAGAAAAGTAATAATATTTTTAAATAGATAACCCAGATTTCTGGGTTTTTCTTTTATCTGGAGGTAAAATGGATACTATAGCTGCCATTTCAACATCTCTACAGGAAGCTGCAATTGGTATTGTAAGGCTTAGTGGAAATAAAAGTTTAGAAATAATAGAAAAAATATCTACTGTAAAAAATATTCATAAAACACCTAGACTTATGAATTATGGTTTTATTGTAGATGATGATAAAAAAATAGATGAAGTTTTAATTGTGTACTTTAAAGCTCCAAACAGCTACACAACTGAGGATATGGTAGAAGTTCACACTCATGGAGGCAGCATTTCTTTGGTAAGAGTTCTTAATTTAATGTTGAAAAATGGAGCTAGACTCGCTGATAAGGGTGAATTTACAAAAAGAGCTTTTTTAGGCGGTAGAATAGACTTAACACAGGCAGAGTCTGTAATGGATCTTATAAGTGCCAAAACTCCACTCAACTTTGATATTGCACTATCCCATCTTGAGGGAGAGATAAGTAAGACTGTAGAAGGTATTCAAAGCAAAATACTTGAACAACTAGCTTCGATAGCACTTGCTATCGACTATCCTGAAGAAGATGATAGAGAGACACATGAGATTGATTTAAAGACAAATTTAACTGATATAAGAGAAAATCTTAAAACAATAATAGATGATTCAGAAAAAGGGATAATAATTGAGTCTGGAATAAACACTGCAATTATTGGAAAGCCAAATGTAGGAAAGAGTTCTATTTTGAATAAGCTCTCAAAAAAAGAAAGGGCCATCGTAACTTCTATAGCGGGAACAACTAGAGATACAATAGAGCAGTCTACCCTAATAAAAGGAGTGAGATTTAATCTAGTTGATACTGCGGGAATTCGAGATACTGGAGATGAAGTTGAAAGGCTTGGTGTTGAAAGAAGTAAGAAGAGTTTTAATGAATCGGAGCTTGTGCTTTTTGTTCTCAGCATGGACGAAGAATTAAATGATGATGATAGAGAGATTATTAAACTTATTTCTGATAAAAAGCATTTAATTGTGGTAAATAAAACAGATAAGAATGTAGTTTTAAATATATCTGAGATAAAAAGTCTTTTAAAAGGCAGTGATATAATATATACTTCAGTCCTAAAAAATGAGGGAATTGAAGAATTAGAAAATAAAATGTTTGAGTTATCAATTGGAAGTAAAGAAATTCCGGATAGACCTCTAATACATTCAATTCGACAGATAGATTTAATAAAGAAGGCTACTGAAAGTATATCAGATGCTCTAGATGCAGTAGATCAAAAATTAGCATATGATTACATAGAGGTGGATATAAAGATGGCTTTTGATTACCTCTCTGAGGTAATAGGAGTAACAGGAACAGATATAGTAGAGGAAGTATTTTCGAGATTTTGTGTAGGTAAATAATTTTATGAAAAAAGTAGATGTAATTGTAGTTGGAGCAGGTCATGCGGGGGTTGAGGCTGCCCTTTCAGCAGCAAGACTTGGCTCTGAAACCTTATTGTTTAGTATTTCTCTAGACGCGCTTTCTTTTATGCCTTGCAATCCTTCAGTTGGAGGAACAGGTAAAGGACATTTGGTGAGAGAAATAGATGCACTCGGTGGCGAAATGGCTATAAACACTGATAAGGCAACGATACAATCAAAGATGTTAAATACATCAAAAGGTCCTGCGGTTCATTCATTAAGAGTGCAGGCTGATAAGAGAAAGTATCATATAAACATGAAGAAGGTAGTCGAAACTCAGGATAGACTACAGCTTAAGCAAGCTGAAATAACTGAGCTTATTATTGAAGATGGGAAGTATGTGGGAGTAAAAACCAATACCGGAATTAGTTATTATTCAAAAAGTCTTGTAATTGCTACCGGCACGTATTTAAATTCAAAGCTATTTATAGGCAGTGAAGTTATAGATTCTGGACCAAGTGGCTTTGTTAATTCAAAGAAATTTAGTGATAGTTTATTAGAACATAATTATAAACTTAGAAGATTTAAAACGGGAACTCCAGCGAGAGTAAATGCTAGAAGTATTGATTTTGATAAGTTTTCTCTGCATTTAGGAGACGAAAACCCAGAAGCTTTTTCCTATATGAATACTGATTTTACTATCGATCAGGTTCCCTGTTTCTTGGGATATACAAATGAAAAAACTCATAAAATAATAAATGAAAATATTGGACTTTCTGCTATGTTTAGCGGTGAAATTGAGGGAACAGGAGCTAGATATTGTCCATCTATTGAGGATAAAATAAACAGATTTAGTGATAAACCTAGACATCAACTCTTCCTTGAACCTGAGGGACTTGATACCGATGAAATTTATGTTCAGGGAATGAGTACATCTCTACCTGAAAAGATACAAGAGGATTTTTTAAAGAGTATAGAGGGTTTTGAAAATGTAGAAATTATGAGATGTGGATACGCCATTGAATATGATTGCATAGACCCTTCTCAGCTCAAGTTATCACTGGAATCTAAGGTTTTAGAGAATATATTTTTTGCTGGTCAGGTAAACGGTTCATCAGGATATGAAGAGGCAGCAGCTCAAGGCTTGATTGCCGGCATAAATGCACACAGAAAGATAAACAATTTATCTCCTTTTGTTCTTAGAAGAGATGAAGCTTATATTGGAGTTCTAATTGACGATCTTGTAACTAAAGGTATTGATGAGCCTTTTAGAATGATGACATCTAGAGCTGAGTACAGACTCGTTTTAAGACAAGATAATGCTGATTTTAGACTTACTGAAAAAGGACGAGAAATTGGTCTTGTTAGCGATGATAGATATCATTTGTTTTTAGAGAAAAAAGAGCTTAAAGAACGAGAATTAGAGAGAATAAAAAATACAAGAATAAAACTTGATGTTATAAATGATTTTTTTAGAAAACGGTCTATCCAAGAACTTAAACAATCCCCTACTCTAGAAACACTTCTTAAAAGAAGTGATTTGACATATGATATTCTTAAGGAAATTGATACAACTAGACCTGATATACCTAAAAATATATTTGATATTGTAGAAGTTGAAGTTAAATATGAGGGATATATTTTAAAACAGATGAGGCAAATAGAAAACTTTGCTTCGCTTGAAAATAAGAAAATACCAAAGGATATTAACTATCACGATATAAAGGGAATAAGACTTGAAGCGAGAGAAAAATTAGATTTAAAAAGACCTGAAAACATAGGGCAAGCTTCCAGAATAAGAGGGGTTAATCCAGCTGATGTTTCGGTTCTTTTGGTATATATTGAAAGTAAAATAAGAAGATGAATATAGATAAACGAGTATATGATTATAGAGATCTTGTTATAGAAAAAAATAAAGTTATGAATCTGACAAACATAACTGATATATCTGAATTTAATAAAAGACATATTGAAGACAGCCTTTCAATCATAAATAAAATTGAACTTAGCGGAAGAGTTTTAGATATTGGTACAGGAGCTGGTTTTCCAGGAATACCTTTAGCTCTATACTACAAAAATTTAAACTTTACCCTACTCGATTCACAGAGAAAAAAACTCGACTTTATAAAAGATTCTTGTAGAAAATTAGATATAAAAAATGTAACTACAATACACTCGAGAGCAGAAGATTTAGCTAGAGATAAATTACACAGAGAATTATATGATTTTGTTGTTACAAGAGCGGTTGCCAGTCTCTCTGTTTTAATTGAGCTTTCTATACCCTTTCTTAAAATTGGGGGTAAACTGGTTGCATATAAGGGTAAAAGTGTGTTTGATGAAATTAAATCTTCTTCAAATGCATTTGACAAATTAAACTGTATGATTGAAAATATTATTGAATATAAGATTAATAATATTAGGTACTACATTGTAATTGTGAAAAAAGAATCTAAAACGGATATTAAGTATCCAAGAAAAGCGGGTACCATAAAGAAAAGTATACTTTAAGAGGTTAATTATGAAAAAAACATTGATTTTGACGGTTTTTATAATATTTTTATTTACCTTTGCGTCTTTTGCTGAGGATGAAAATATTGAAGTTACAGTAAATTACTATAAAGATGAAGAATTGTTTGAAACCCAAGTTATAACTGTGGAAGCAGATAATCCAGTAGTAGATGATGTTTATGATTTAACACCTGAAAATTATGTTTTGGACGAAGAAATGTCTACTTCGCTTCCCTTTACTGCAAGTGATACTGATTTTGTAATTAACATATATTATAAAAAAGTGGAAGAAGAAGTAACTTATACATATAGAGTGGTATATTTTTTAGATGGTCAAAGTATGGATGATGGTATAACTCTTGAAACAGATTTAACACATGTTGTTAGCGATGTTCCGTACACCAATATGCCTGAAGGAGCAGAGATAAATTATGATAACTCTACCCCACTCCCTGTTGAAATAACGGAAGACAATCAAGTTATAAGTGTTTACTATTCATCAAGTAAACTAAAATACACTATTAAATATTATAAAGATGATGAAAATATGGGTTTAGACGAAAAAAGAGAAGTTGATTTAAGTGATACTTCTTTAGTATATTCAGTTACAGACAATACGCCAGATGGATATGTACTATCTGACAGATCTACCCCACTCCCTTTTGAAGTTACGAGATTTAACAATGTTATTAATATATATTATGAACCTGCAGATATAGAATACACCATTAAATATTATAAAGATGGTGAGGATATGGATATGGATGTATCAGGAACCGTAACAGGCAAAAATAATGTCATATCAACCGTTCCAAACAAAGCACCTGAAGGATATACGGTAGATAAATCCAAGTCTACAAAGCTTCCTTTTAATGTTACTAGTGATAACAACACTATAAGTATATATTATTCAAAAGATATACTTGAATATAAAGTTGTATATTACAAAGATGGAAAAAAAATGGATTTGGATTTTGAAAGTACTATAGGAACAGATAATCCGAAGGTCAAAGAGATTCCTAATAAAAAACCAATGGGATACAAAATAAATAAACAAAAGTCCACCAAATTACCTTTCACAGTGACCAAGGATGATAATATTATAAAGGTTTATTATGAGAAAGATATTTTAGAATATAAAGTAATATACTACAAAGATGGCGATATATATGATGAAATAACTGTTAAAGACAGAGCCAGAGGTGACATAATAAATGAAGTTGAGGAAAGGACACCGAAAGGTTATAAGGTTGATAAAAAAATATCAACTGAATTACCGTTCAAATTGGAAAAAGAAGATTCGGTAATAAGAATATATTATATTAAAGATGGGTCTTCTTCCCCATCTGGAGGATCTAGTGTAGTTTTTATAATATTAATAATACTTGTAATAGCATCTTTAGCTACAGTTTTAGTATTATCATATTTGAAGTATACTAAATCTAAATCAAATACTACAAAGTAAAATAATCAAACTAATATATAATCAGAATAAATTGAAAAATATATGTTCAATTTATTCTTTTTTATTGTTTGATTTTTTGATACAATGTAAAAAGAGGTGCAAAAATGGCTAAAGTAATTTCGGTTTTTAATCAAAAAGGTGGAGTTGGAAAAACTACAGTATCAATAAATATAGCAGCTGGTCTGTCAAGGAAAAATAAAAGTGTTTTACTTCTTGATATCGATCCACAGAGTAATTGTAGCAGTGGAATTAATTCAATAGAAATTGAAAATGGTATTTATGAGCTTTTAAGCGGAGAAGTAGGAATAGATGAGGTTATTATAAATGTTAAAAAAAACCTAGATCTCCTACCCTCTACTTCAGATTTAGCTGCACTTCCTTTAGAGATTTCAGATGAAACATCAAATTATGATTTATTAAAGAATTCTATTTCTGACATTTCTGACAATTATGATTATATTATAATTGATTGTCCTCCCGCTTTAGGAATTCTTTCGATAAATGCACTTGCTGCTTCCGACAGCATTATTGTACCAATTCAAACTGAATACTTTGCACTTGAAGGAGTATCTAAGTTAATAGAGACAATAGAAATGATAAAAAGAGGGGTAAATCAGAAAATAAATATAGAAGGTGTACTACTCAACATGGTAGATTCTAGGAATAATTTAAGTAAGGAAGTTATAAAACAAGTTAGATCCTACTTTGGTGATTTAGTATACAATACTACTATACCTAGAAATGTTAGATTAGCTGAGGCTCCTAGCTATTCTATGAGCATATATGATTATGATAAAATTTCAAAAGGAGCCAGATCTTTTAAAAAGTTGATAAAAGAAATACTATCAAAGGAGGCTGATAATGGCTAAAAAGAAAAGTCTTGGCAAGGGTTTAGAAGCGCTTCTCACAAAGAAAAATGAAGCTTTTGAAAGCGAAGTTGTTGATCTATCTGTAGATATGATAAAGCCGAATCCTTTTCAACCAAGAAGGCAGTTTGATGAGGAAAGTTTGGCAGAACTTGCTGATTCGATAAAAGAACACGGCTTACTTCAGCCAATAGTTGTGAATAAATCTAGTGAAGGCTATGAAATAGTTGTTGGAGAAAGGCGTTATAGAGCCTCTAGATTGATTGGTCTTGAAAAAATCCCAGCTATTATAAAGAATTTTAACCAAAAAGAACAGGCGGTATTAGCTCTTATTGAGAATTTGCAGAGAGAAGGACTAAATGCTGTTGATGAGGCTGAAGGTTATAAGCAGTTAAAAACAGAATTCAGCTTGAATCAGAGTGAAGTTGCTAAATCGGTTGGTAAATCGAGGTCATATGTTGCAAATAGCATGAGACTATTGAATCTAGACAGTAAAATTTTGGAATTACTGAAAGAAAACACTATAACTGTAGGTCATGCCAGAGCTCTTTTGTCTTTTGATGAAGATTTGAGAATTTCAATAGCTAATGAAATTGTACAAAAAGGACTAACTGTCAGAGATGTTGAGAACTATAAAATTGGTTCAAACAGAAGACCAAATCAAAAGAAAGATGTACACATTAAAAATTTTGAAAAATTATTGACTGAAAAAATAGGTTCAAGAGTTAAAATCAGCCAAAAAAACAAGGATTTCACAGTTAAAATTAGTTTTCATTCAAAATCAGATTTAGAAGAATTTGAAAAAAGGATAAAATAATGTTTCACGTGAAACATTTAGTTGTAATATGAGAAAAATACTTATAATATATAATAAAACTGCCGGTAATCAAACGGGAATTGAGTCTGTAAAGAAATTTATAAAACGGTTAGAAGATGAGAATATTGAATATACTTTGGAGAAATCAAATTCTATTGATGAAATAAAATACGCGTATCCAAACAAGAAAAACGTTGATTATACTGATGTTGTAATGTGTGGTGGTGATGGAACTATAAATAAAACAGTAAATGTTTTTCATGATCGTGATGTGGTTTTTGGAGTAATTCCAATTGGATCGGGCAATGATTTTATCAAGACTGCTTATGGAAAAACAGAAAACGAAGATATGATTGAAAAAATCATTAAACGAGAAGTACAAGAGATTGATCTGATAAAGGCAAATGATATGTACTTTATTAATGCATTAGGAATGGGGATTGATTCTCAGACTATGATGTATCAACCATACTTCAACAAACATCTTAATCCTAAAACAGCATACAGAATTGCTGCGTTTTTAGCGCTTTTAACGTACAGACCAAAAACAGCAAAAATATATATTGATGATGAATTGTTGAATTTGAAAACACATATCATAATTGTAGCTAATGGAAAGTACATTGGAGGAGGAATGAAAATTTCACCGGAATCAGAGATGTGTGATGGAAAGTTTGAGATTATGATGCTTAAGAAAACAGATTTTTTTAGTTTGATTAATGTTTTTATGAAATTATTTAAAGGAAAGCATTTAGATAATAAAAATGTCATATATAAATCTGCTAAAAGTGTTAGTATTTCAATGGATAATCAATGTTTTCAAGCAGAAGGAGATCTTTCTGGTTGGACACCACTTAAGATTTCTTATGATAAAAAAATAAAATTTATAAAATAGGAGTATTATGAATTTAAGTAGGTACAATAATAAAAAAAGTCATTTTGTTTTTTTATACGGCTATGCATTTTCATTTATGATAACTGCTTTGTTATTTAATACACCTGCAGAAATATTTGATGGTTTGATCAAAATAATGTTTTCTACGGGTAATTTGATAACAGATTATATGTATATATCAAATGTCGGTGCTGCTCTATTTAACTCAGGACTAGTAACTTTATTTTCTACAATCCTTGTAAACAAAAACACCAAGATTCTAAGTGGTCCTTTAATTGCAGCAATATTTGTAATTTCTGGTTTTTCTCTTTTCGGAAAAAATCTTTTTAATACATTGCCTTTTATCATAGGGGCCCTTGTATATGCAAAAATAGAAAAAATGCCTTACAATAGGCTTTTGGTTGCTAGTTTATTTGGTTCAGCACTTGGTCCTTTAATAAGTGAAATTGCTTTTGGGATAGATCTTCCCATTGGTGTAGGTATAATAACAAGTTATTTGGTCGGAATATTTATAGGAATAATACTTCCAATATTGTCTTCTAGATTTTTGATATTCCACCAAGGATACAGTCTTTATAATGCTGGATTTACTGCAGGTATTGTTGGAATGTTTGCAGTTGCCACACTCAGGATGTTTGGGGTTGAGATAGCTACAACTTCACTGGTATACAATGGAAACACTAATATATTCTATTTAATGTTAATAGTGTTTTTCTCAATACTATTTGTTGTTGGCTTTAGTTTAAATAATAATTCTGTCAATAACTTTTCAAGTTTACTTAAGAATAAAGGTAGGTTAGTATCCGATTTCACATCTCTATACGGATTTGGACTTACTTTAATAAATATGTCAATCTTAGGATTTATGGCGACTTTCTATGTATATATAGTAGGTGGACAACTTAATGGTCCTGTAATGGGAGGCATACTTACTGTTGTTGGTTTTGGTGCATTTGGAAAGACACCCAAAAATTCGTTCCCTATATTCATAGGTGTTTATATTGCACTTATATTAAATATATATGATGTTAAGTCAACAGCTGCCGTTTTAGCTGCGCTATTCGGAACGACTCTTGCTCCAATAGCTGGAGAATACGGTATACTAGGAGGAATAATTGCAGGATTTATACATATGGGATTGGTTACAAATATAGGATTTTTACACGGAGGTGTAAATTTATATAATAACGGATTCTCTGGTGGCTTTGTTGCTGCGTTTTTAGCGCCAATTTTTGATGTATTCAGAGATATAAAATATAGGAGTAAAAATGGATAGAGAAAAATATAAAGCTAGGAAACTAGTGGATGAATTAATCGGTTATTTTTTGGTTCACGGAGTGCAAAAAATAACAGTTGATTTATCAATGGATGAAGAAAAAACTACAATAGTATTAAATGGACATGCAAATAAGAGAATACACGATATAGACGAACTGGTAGAACTTATGAATGCTCACAGAAGACCAGAACTTGAGGATTACTATGAACATCTAGTTGGAAATTCTTATAATTCTTATGAGCTGGATTTACTTGGAGCTATGGTTGATAAGGCTAATTATAAGTGTGATGGCGAAAATTTATGGTTAAAGGTGACTAGATATTTTGAATTTTGATGAACAATTTATGAAACTAGCTTTGCTTCAGGCTAAAAAAGCATATGAAATAGGTGAGGTTCCGGTCGGATGTATTGCAGTTAAAGACAAAGAGGTCATTGCAAGAGCTTATAATAAAAAAGAAATCATGAACGATCCTACCATGCATGCAGAAATTCTACTGATAAAAAAATTATCAAAAAAAAGGAAATCCTGGAGATTAAATGATGGAATAACTATATATTCTACTCTAGAACCGTGTATAATGTGTATGGGAGCTTTACTTCATGCTAGAATAGATAGGCTAGTTTTTGGAGCATATGATAAAAAATTTGGAGCGGCACAAAGCTTATATAAATTAGCTTCCGATAATAGACTTAATCATAATTTTACAGTTTTAGGTGGAGTACTTGAAGAAGAGTCAATTACTATGCTAAAAGAATTCTTTAAAAATCTAAGAAATAAGGAGAAGTGACCGAATGGTAAGGAGCACGCCTGGAAAGTGTGTAAGGTGTAACAGCCCTGCGGGTTCAAATCCCGTCTTCTCCTCCATTTTAAAAGTATTTGACGGTATAAATGACAATCAATACGGCAATCAAAAAGGAGCTTATTCGTTTAAAGCTCCTTTATCTATTTATTTAATGTTTCTATTTTTCCTTTTTTATTAACTTTATTCAAAAAAAATAAATTGATATTTATATAAAAATATAAAATAAAAATATTTGTTCACAAAAAAATAAATTATGTTAAATTTATCCTTTTCGTGCTATAATAATGTTACATTAAATAGCATATTTACAAGTAAAAAAATTCTAAGAAATGATGGAATAGTGTTTCGAGAAAGTTGCTTTCAATCTTTCCGTTTTGTTTTTCAAAAATAATTCAAAAATAATATTTCATATGATTATCTAGTGAAGAATCGTTTAATATTTCATCATTTAACCTCAGTAGTAGTGAAAGTCAGTTACACTTGAAAAGGAGGAAGAAAATGAAAAGAAATATGTCGATATTACTTACAATAATTCTATTGTATGTTTCAGTTTTTACATTAATATTTAAATCTTATTCTGATGATGGAAATGTGGTACCTGATACGTCTCTTAGGAAAGTGATAAACTATAGCCTAGGTAGGGGAGCAGATAACAGTGGTCCCGTAACAATTTCGGATTTAGATGACCTTACGGGTAAACTGGATACGTATGAATATCCTGGTTGGGATCTTGGAATATTAAGTTTAGAAGGTCTTCAATATGCAGAGAATATTAAAGGTTTACATATTCCTTGGAACAAAGTAAGTGATCTAACGCCTATAAGTGATCTTACAAAGCTTGAAAGTTTAAATATAAGAGAGAATAATATAGATGATTTAACGCCTATAAGTGGTCTTATAAATCTGACGGACCTACATATTGGAAGAAACAGAATTAGTGATATAAGTGTTTTAAGTAATCTCGAAAAACTCGAAAATCTAACTTTTTATGATAATGAAGTAAGTGATTTAAGTCCATTAAGTGATTTAACAAATTTAGAGTATTTAGGCTTTTCTGAAAATGAAGTAAGTGATTTAAGTCCACTAAGTGACTTAACAAATCTAGAGTATTTAAGCTTTGATGAAAATGGGGTAAGTGATTTAAGTCCACTAAGCGATTTAACAAATCTAGAGAGTCTATACTTTTCTGATAATGAAGTAAGTGATTTGAGTCCTCTATCTGGAATTGAATATAAAGAGAAAGGCAATGTATCGGCTTTTGATCAGGAAATAAAAGTATATTTGGATAGTCCGTATGAATATGAGAGTCACTTGGTTGGTTTGAGAGGGGAAACTGTAAATTATTTTGAATACGATTCATCACAGGTTAGTAAAAATGGAGATACTTTTACTCTATTAAATGACTATTCAAATTTGACCTGGGCAAAGATGTATATCAGACCTCATCCAGTTGAAGAGTATAGAGAATTTGGAGCTTATAGAGGTACAATTACTCTAATTAAAAGAGAGTATGGAGATGTAATTCCTGACGATGCTCTTAAAAAAGATATCAATCGTAAACTTGGCAAAGGAGAAGTTACAACACCAATATCAAGAGAGGAAGTTGAGAGTCTAACAGGTCTGCTTTCTGCCCACAACTATGAACAAGAAGAAAAAATAGAGAGCATAGAGGGACTTCAGTATGCAGTAAACATTGACAGTTTAGGTATCAGTCACAATCAAATTAGTGATTTAAGTCCGATTAGCGAATTAACAAATTTAAAAAGTATAAATTTTTCAAACAATCAAATAAGTGATATAGGTCCTATAAGTGGACTGTTGAACCTTGAAATCATAGATTTTTCTAATAATCAAATAAGTGATATAACTCCAATTAGCTATTTGACGAACCTTGAAAAAGTTTGGCTTAACGGAAATCAAATAAGCAATTTAGCACCAATAAGCAATGTAGAAAATGTTTTGATGCTGTATGTTAATAGTAATAATATAAGTGATTTAAGCCCTTTAGGTGTACTTAAAGAGATTGAAACTTTAGAATTCAATGATAATAAAATAACTGATCTAATCACTTTATCTGATATGGAAAGTATTACTTGGTTAAGCTTTTCTGGTAACGCAGTAAGCGATATAAAGCCTTTAGAAGGATTGTTAAATCTTAATTGGTTAAAGTGTTCAGAAAATAAAATAAGCGATTTAAGTCCACTCAGTCAGCTTTTAGACATTGTTTATTTAAATGCTAGCAATCAGAGAATAGACAAATATTTAGAGTCTCCTTATGAGTTTGAAAATGAAGTAATGGGTTTGGAAGAAGATATGGTAGACCTTTCCTACAACGAAGAAGAAATAAACAAAATGGGAGATATATATATATTACTTGGTAACTCTTCCGTTTTGAGTTGGGATCAAATTTACGGAATTCCAACAGGCCCTTATGAAATGAAGATTTTTTCAGGGGAGTTGAGAGCAAGTAAAGTGTTAATTGAAAATCCAGAAGAACCTCTTCCAGATGGTTATCATATGGTTGTATTTGATGGTGGAGATCATGGTAGCTTAAAGGGAACCGCTAAATTTGCTGTTAGTGAAGGTGTAGACTTTAGTGTCATACCAGTACCAGAAGTACAAGCTGACCCAGGATATAAATTTTCAAATTGGGAGCCGTCACTTCCAAACGAAAAAGTAATGCATGATTTAGAATTTACAGCTATGTTTGAACAGGAGAGTTTTCCATCTATTATAGAGAGATTATTTGGCAAAGATAGATACGAGACAGCAGTGGAAGTATCAAAAATGATGTATGATCAATCAGATACTGTAATACTAGTAAATGGAAGGAAATATCCAGATGCACTAGCTTCAACTCCACTGGCGAAATTATACAATGCACCGATTCTACTAGTTGAGAAGGATGTCATACCTACTTCAACAAAAAATGAGATAGCAAGGCTAGGAGCTACTAAAGCCATAATAGTAGGAGGAAAAGGAGTAGTATCTGAATACGTAGTAGCAGAGTTAGAGGAAGAGGGTCTTTCTGTCGAAAGATACTCAGGAAAAAGCAGATATGAAACTTCTTTATCTGTTGCTGAGAAAGTAATAGAGATAGCAGGTGAGAAGAACATTATATTAGTAAAGGGAACAGACTTTCCAGATGCACTAACAGTAACAGCACTTGCTTTAAAAGAAGATGCACCGATACTCTTAACAAGGCCAGCAAATCTTAGCGAAGAGGTGAATGAGTTCATAGAAGGACAAAAGCCATCCAAGTTGTATATAGCAGGAGGAAAAGGAGCGGTATCCCTCGAGATAGAAAGTGATATTGAAGACTTAGGAATTGAGGTGATGAGGTTTAGCGGAAAGGATCGATATGAGACAGGAAGGAAGATAGCAGAGTATGTCTATCCAAATCCTGATGAAATCATCTTTGCAAATGGAAGAGACTTTGCAGATGCGATGGTGGGAGGGCCACTGACAATAGTAAACGGCGGGCCTGTAATGTTGGTAGAGAAGACGCATGTACCACAGTCTACCAAAGACTATATGACATCAACTGTAGCAGAAAGTGTAGATAAGGCTTACATAGTTGGTGGAGAAGGAGTAGTATCAAATTCTGTTAGAGAAGAGTTGTTAGATATAATAGGAGATTAAAAAGAAGAATATTTGAGGTGCTTGGCTAAAAGCTGAGCACTTTTTTATTAAAAAAGTGATATTTGCTATATATTTTATATTGATATATTCTTAAAATAGTATCAATCGGAGGTTTTTATGAAATTAAATAAAACAATTTACATGAATAGGATAAATACACTGCTAGGACCTATGTTGTCTGTGAGTAGTGAAAAGTATGTCTATTTTTGTGAGTTTGAAGATACACCGAGAAGAGAAGATAAACTTTTAGAATTAAAAAGATTACTTGATGCTGATATTGTAGAAGGGGAAAATAGTATAAATAAGAAACTTAGAGAGCAAATGGAACTTTATTTTTCTGGTTCCCTCTTTCGATTTACTATTCCAATAAAATTAATAGGCACTGATTTTCAAAAGAAAGTTTGGAAAGAACTAGTTGATATTGCCTATGGTGAAACCATTTCCTACAAGGAGTTAGCTTCTAGGGTTGGCAATAAAAAGGCGTATAGAGCGGTTGGAAACGCGAATGGAGCTAATATTATTCCTATAATAGTTCCTTGTCACAGGGTTATAAATAGCAATGGCAATATTGGTGGCTTTTCAGCTGGTGTCTATAGAAAAAAATGGTTGTTGGAACATGAAAGAAAGATTAAAAGGAGCGGGCATGTCAGAAGATAGAAGTATAAAGAAGTGGTTTGGAGATAATCTAGCTGAATTACTTTCAGAAAAAATAAATATGATAACTAAAAATTTTGATAGTAAGAACTATATAGACAGTATAAGAGATCAGTGCGAAGAGCTTGGTTATACTAAGAGAATAGAACTGCATGCTGATATGCTCAATAGATATCTTCCTGGAACATATCCAGACAAATTAAAAATACTATTAGAGATTTTAGGGGATGAAAATCCAAATGAAACGGGCATGTTTAAAGAGTACTACTGGATAATGCCTGTAGGAAAATTTATTGAAAAATATGGTTTAGATTACTTTGATATTTCTGTTAAGGCTATCGGAGAAGTTACAAAGAGAAATACAGGAGAATATGCTATTAGGCCGTATATAAGAAAATACCCTGAAAAAAGTTTAAATGTTATGAAAGAATGGTCAATGTCAGAAAATTTTCATCTCAGAAGGCTGTCCTCTGAAGGTCTTAGACCCAAATTACCTTGGGCAACTAAACTGGACACCTTTATAGAAAAACCAGAACCTGTATTTGAAATTTTAGATAATTTAATGGAAGATAATGTGAAGTTTGTAAAAAAATCTGTAGCAAACAATATTACGGACTATTTGAAGGTAAATAGAGAAAAAGCGGTAAAATACATAAAGAAACATCAAAACTCAGAAAATAAAAACACGCAGTGGATACTTAAATATGCCACTAGAAAGATAAAGGTATAATATGGATAAGTATTTAATAATAAAAAAAGAGTTTGAACATAATAGCAATGCTGAAAATGCTTCTCATATGGAAAAGTATATGAGGAATAAATTTATTTATTATGGTATTAAAACGCCAAACAGAAGAAAAATTTGTAGAGATTTATTTAAAAGTGAAAAGAAAATAGGAACGATTGATTGGAATTTTTTGGATAAATGCTACTTAGATGATCATAGAGAATTTCAGTACGTGGTCTTGGATTATCTTATAGCAATGAAGAAGTATTTAACTTATGACGACATACCTAAGATACTTAAGTATATAAAACAAAAGCAGTGGTGGGATACTATTGACGGATTTGATAGAATTGTTGGAGATATTGGAATCACTGATAGTAGGGTAGATGATTTGATGCTTGAATGGTCAAAAGATGAGGATTTTTGGATAAGAAGAATATCTATAGATCATCAGTTAAACAGAAAGTCTAATACAAATACCGCTCTACTTGAAAAAATTATTGTCAATAACTTTGGGAGTGATGAATTTTTTATTAATAAAGCGATTGGTTGGAGTTTAAGAGATTATTCAAAAGTTGACCCTGATTGGGTAAGATGTTTTTTGAATAAATATAAATCCAAAATGAATAAGCTCAGTATTAGAGAGGCAAGTAAATATATTTGAATTAGGAGAGAAAGTTGGGTGAACAATTAATTATTATTACTATAGTTATGGTTATAATATTTATAGTAATAGGTTTGGATATGAGACTTAAAGTCGTAAGGTATAAAATTAAAGGAAGTGTAAATCTTAAGATTGCTCATATATCAGACTTACACGGGTGTAGGTATGGAAAGAATATGAGTGCGATAGTCGATATTATAAATGATGAAAAACCAGATGTAGTAATGTATTCAGGAGACATCTTTGACGATGACATTAAACATAAAAACAGTAGAATTTTAGTAGAAAGAATAAGAAATTATCCATCCTATTATGTAAATGGAAACCATGAATATTGGGCTGATGACTTTGAGTACATATACAAAGTTCTAAATGATAATGGAGTAATAACACTAGAAGATAAAACCGCTATTTATAAAAAGGGCGATAGTGAAGTAAACATATCTGGAATAGAAGATCCTAATTCAGGCAAAGAATTAGAAAATCAATTATCTAAATTATATTTAAATAAGGATAGTTATAACATACTAATAGCTCATAGACCGGAAAATATAAAAAAATATTTAGAGTACAACTTTGATCTTATTTTATCGGGACATGCACATGGAGGGCAGTGGAGGATTCCATATCTCATAAATGGTGTTTATGCTCCGAATCAGGGAATTTTTCCGAAATATGCAGGTGGAAAATATAAATTTGGGAATAAGAATTTTATCGTAAGTAGAGGACTTGCTAGAGAAACTACTATTATTCCTAGATTTTACAATAGACCTGAGTTAATTATCATAGAAATAGAAAACAAGTAAAAGAAAAAGGATATGGCGATATCGCCATATCCTTAATCACATAGATTGTTTATTATTCTCTGTAATTCTATAGATATTACACCTTTACCTCCCAAAATAGTCACACTATGAGGTTTATTTTCATTGATATAATTTTTATATTCTTCTGTTATCGTATATTTTCTTGAAAGAACTAAAGGTGAATTATTTTTTTCTGCTAATACACTTGCAGTAAGAGAATCTGGAAAGTTATTTCCTGTCACTACATAAGTCTTATTAGAAGCACCGAATTCATTTAGAACAGCAGCATTTGTCTGGTATCTATTTGTTCCACTAATTCTATATGTGTTTGGGTGTATACTTTTTACTTCATTCATTAAAGAATCTGAAATAACGCCTTTACCACCAACAATATATATACCCCCATCAACTTCAGAAATCAGATTTCTAAGGTCGTTACTGAGTTCGTTTTTGCTTGTCAGTGCTACTGGTATATTGTATTTATGTGCTAGAGATGTAGAAGACATCGCATCAGGAAAGTTATTCCCACTTGCAAGTATTAAACCGTTCTTTTTACCAGTGTAGTTAACTACTTTTATGGAAGTTTCATATCTGGTTTTTCCACCAATTCTATTTAAACTGTGAACTTTTGATTTAAGTTTATTTTCTACTTCTTTAGAAACAGCGCCTTTACCTCCTAGTAGAATTACATCTTTACCAGAAACCCTGTTTAACACACTATCTGAAACAGAATTTGAACCCACAAGTAGAATTGGATATTTTCCCTCTGAAAGATTGGAAGCACAAAGTGCGTCAGGGAAATTAGCGCCACTTGCTATAATGTATTTTTCAGGATTTTCATCTATTTCATCAGCAATCTTAATAGCTGTTTCATATCTAGTTTTTCCAGCTATTCTATCTACATATTCGAACGACGGGTCTAATATATCAGCATAATAACCGCTTACCCATCCGTAAATACCATTCTTCTTTATCTGATACCATCCATTCTTTATGCTGTAATAAGGGTAGACTTCTCCTGAGTACAATTCGCCTATAACATCAGAGTTTACTGAATTAGATGATCTAAAGTTTATATATGCGTAGTCTTTTGAATCGATTTTCACTTCACCTAGTGGTCCGGTTGTCGGGTTATCAGAAGGTAGAATTTTTCCTGATTTAGGTCTTAGCCATCCTATTAAGTAAGCATATGAGTTAGAGTTGAGTTTAACCACTTGGTTTATTCCACTTGCAGTACCGTCTATGTTCTGTTCATATGCTTTAAAACCTCCCGAAAAGGTTGATTGTGTGACACCAACATGTCCGTACCAACCATAATCCCAGACTGGGATATCTCCGGGCTGCATTTGGGCATCCGGATTTTCAGAAAGCCTAAATATCTCCAAATAGTCTTCATCTACATTGTCCGGGTCTAGAACCGGATAACCAGCTGACACTTTCCCTACGGTATCATCTACTCCAAAGATATACTTACAGTAGTGCCACATCACCTGAGTACATTGGTACTGTGCATCTCCGAAGCCAGGAATTTCATAGTCAGCAATTCCTCTTTTATCTACATACACGTTGTCCATAAGGGTAAACCAATCCTGTTGTCTCTGTGTTATTGCACTTGAGACAATAGGCGTGACAAAAAGTAATATAAGTATATATATTAGCAATATTCTTATTGTTTTCTTCATACGTCTCTCCTTTTTCCAAATTTGTTAAAGTTATAAAGTAACATAGTTTTTGCTATGTTGCAAAATTATAGTAATAAGTATATAATACCATATTAGATAGAGCTTCTAACAGCTCTTTCTCCATTGCTGTGCTAGACGGGGAGTTAGCGGTGCCCTGTAACCTGCAAACCGCTAT
>PDWI01000320.1_pt1 | contig 98439 bp, 75 predicted proteins | sample 1430891 | NCBI WGS metagenome assembly PDWI01 (sample SAMN01162508, study PRJNA174530) | Oral metagenome, whole genome shotgun sequencing project. | biome: Marine environment; feature: Marine mammal; material: Swab sample of the gingival sulcus; isolation source: swab sample of gingival sulcus... | reverse complement strand
TGGCAAAGGCGAAATAAAAAACAATTTTGATATAAGCAACAGCAAACAAGCCGAAGTAATAAATGGCGAAAACCGAATACTTTGGTATCCACAAAAAAATGCCTTTATGACAGGTAAAATAGTAGTAGAAAGTGCTGATAGTGTAGGCGAAAATTCTTTTGCAAGTGGATATGAGAGTAAAGCTATGGGAGATTACTCAACAGCCATAGGTAATAAAGCTATTGCTGAAAAGAAAAATTCTTTTGCTTTTGGAGAAAGAGCCATTGCTCAAGGAGAACAAAGTTATGCTATTGGAAGAGAAGCAATAGCTAAGGGAAAAGGAAGTTTTGCTTTTGGTAGTGGTTGTCCTCCTGGTAACGATGATGATTTTTATTGGGAAAAAGCAGAAGCTCCTATAGCATATGGTGATTATTCTTATGCTTTGGGATTAGGCTCAAAATCAAAAGCTTATGGTAGTTTTACAATAGGTTTTAAAAATCAAGCGACATCTAAATTCAGCATAGCAATAGGTTCACAAACAACCGCATCTGAAAACGTTGGAGCAATTGCTATTGGAAGTAGAGTAACTTCAAATGGTAATCATAGTATTGCATTAGGTAATATGATTAGGTCAAGTGGAGCACATAGTATAGCAATGGGTACTTTGTCCGTAGCAAATGGAAATTATAGTACAGCAATAGGAACATCTATACAAGTTGATGGTAAAAATTCAATAGGAATAGGATTAAAGCTTTTAAAACCTAATCAAAACAAACCAACTATAAGTCAAGCTAACACCATGGCAATAATGGGAGGAAAAGTAGGAATAGGAACAGTAAGCCCTGATAAAACCTTTGTAGTAAAAGGTGATGCACGTATAACGGGCAATATTTACTATGGTACAAGTGGTAGCAGTAAGTACAGTAAACCTGATTTTGTATTTAACTGTAATTACACCAAAAACTACACTATAGCCGAGATAGAGGACTCAGCAAAAGAGGAGGAAGAGCAAGGTGTAAACCTTACACGCATGAGCTTTGAAACCCTTGAGGCTGTTGAAAACCAACAGTTACAAATTATCCAACTAAAAAAGGAAAATGATAAATTAAAAGAGGAACTAAAAGCCCAAAAAGAACAAAACAAAACCGAAATACAAAACCTACAAAAACAAATAGAGGAACTTAAACAAATGATTAATGATTAATTAGTCGGCAGTCAGAAGTCCGAAGACGGAAGTAGAGGTACTCTACTGTTTAAAGGTAACAATTTTAATGAGAGAGACCCCAAAGTGTTTTTTTACCTTTGGGGTCTTCTAATACTCAAAACTCAGTACTATTTTAGCTTTTAGCTGTTAGCCTTTGGCTTTTAGCAACTTTTATCTTATGTCTTGTAACTATTTAATAATCAATACTTAACACTAAATACTCAATGCTATTTTTAAACCGCAAAGGTCGCTAAGTTTTCGCAAAGAACGCAAAGTTGCTTGTATCTTGCATCTTGTATCTTGAGTCTTGTATCTTGTAACTATCTAATAATCAATACTTAACACTCAAAACTTAATACTCAAAACTATCTCATGCCTTGTTGCTTAGCCATTTCTTCCATACGTTTTTGCCATTTTGATTTTTTTATTGGCTTTTTACTTGCCTTAGCAGCTTGTAATTTGGCAAGTATTTCCTCATCATTTACCGAACGGCGAATTAACCAAGTTTGTAATATAGTTATAAGTAACGATAAAAAGTAGTAATAACTTAACGCCGATGCGTAACTATTAAACCAGAATAGCATCATTATAGGCATAAAGTACATCATAAACTTCATTCCCGGCATTTGCTGATTACTTGCATTCATTTGGTCGTTAGTTTTTATATAGATAAGGTTTACAATAGTCATAAGCAAAGTAAATAAACTTACGTGGTCGCCATACCAAGGAATTGAGAATGGCAAATGTAATATTGAGTCGTAAGTTGAAAGGTCGGTAGCCCATAAAAAGCTCTTCTGACGTAGCTCAATAGAGTTAGGGAAGAAGCGAAACATAGCAATAAGTATAGGCATTTGGAATAATAATGGCAAACAACCACCCATAGGGCTAACACCCACTTTTTTGTAAAGGTTCATTGTAGCCTGTTGCTTTTTCATTGCATCTTCCTGCTTAGGATACTTTTCGTTTATCTTATCAATTTCAGGTTTCAGAGCCTTCATTTTAGCACCCGACATATACGATTTAAAAGTAAATGGGAAAATAATAATCTTTATAACTATAGTCATTATTAATATTATCAGACCATAATTTAATATATGTTTACCCAACCAGTTAAACATAGGGATAACAAAACCTACATTTATCCAACGTATAATGCTATGTCCTAATGTAACAAGGTCTTCTAAATCAATATCGTATTGTTTAAGTGTTTTATAGCTATTAGGCCCAAAGTAAAACGACATTGGGAATGTTTCAGTATTGCGTCCCATATAAGGCAATGCAATATTAGTCTCCATTTCTTTTAACAAGTTAGGGTTTGTAGCTGTATTAAATTTAACCACAGCATTGCTAAAATAGTCCTTTGATATAATTGATGAGTTAAAGAACTGTTGCTTGTACGAAATCCACTTTACCTTAGTAGTAAGGTTCTCGGTAGCCGATTCCGATGTTGGCGTAAGGTTTTCAATATCATCTTCGTGGAACTTATAATAAACCGAAGTATTTTGTTGCTCCCATTTGTGTCCTTTCTCTAACGAGTGTAGGTAGGTTTTCCAAGTTAAATCAAGATACCCGCTTGTATTATTTATTAGTGTATTTATACCTTTTAGTTTTATGTCAAAATCTAACATATAGCTATTAGGGCTAATCTTATATATATACTGAATGTACGAGTTATCATTAAAAGCTAATTCGTAAATAATATTAGTAGTATCATTCTTTTTAACTTCTTTTTTATTAAAGAATAGCAAGTTTGTTGATATATTTCGGTTTTGAGCAAAAAAGTTAAGTCCAAATTCAGTAGAATCGCCATCAAATAGGATTAAAGGTGTGTCGTCGTATTTCTTATAATCCTTTAATTCAATACTTTGTATTCTTCCACCTAAATTTGAAAAGGTTATTTTCATAACCTCATTTTCTGCTGTAAAAAATTCGCGTTTACCAGTAGCAAAAGGAGCAAAATCGCCAAAAAACTGTTTAGTTTCATCTGCTATTGTACTATCAGTTTCATTTGTTGTCGGATTCTTAAAACTATCAGCTTGTTTAGCCTTTGCTTGTTCTTGAATTAATGCCTCTTGTATTTGTTGTTGTTTTATAACGTTGGCAATCGAATCTCTTCTTCTTTTTTCTTGAGCAATTTGCTCTTCGGTTGGTTTAGTAAAATATCCCCATGCAAAAAGTACAGCCATGATAAGTCCTAAACCTATCCAAGAATTTTTGTCCATAATAATTATCTGATTTTTATTGTTTTATATTAAGATATTGTAGCCTTTATAAAATTAACAAATAAAGGATGTGGTTTTATAACAGTACTCTGATACTCAGGATGATATTGTACTGCTACAAACCATTTGTGCTCAGGTATTTCCATAACCTCAACCAAATTAGTGTCAGGATTTGTTCCTGTCGCTATCATTCCTTTGTTGATAAACTGCTCTAAAAATTTGTTGTTAAATTCGTATCTGTGTCTGTGGCGTTCGTTAATTACTTCCGACTGATACGCATTATACACATTGCTTGGCTTAGTTAATTTACAAGGATACGCACCAAGTCGCATAGTTCCACCTTTTTCCAATACGGTTTTCTGCTCCTGCATAATATCTATAACCGGATAAGGTGTTTTCTCGTCCATTTCGGCAGAATTTGCTTTCTGTAAGCCTAAAACATTACGAGCAAATTCAATAACAGCACATTGCATACCTAAGCAGATACCTAAAAATGGAATGTTATTTTCACGCGCGTAACGTACGGCATTTAATTTACCTTCTAATCCTCTGTGTCCGAACCCAGGTGCAACTAAAATACCCTTGCATTCTTTTAATATTTCTTCAGTATTTTTATCTGTAAGATTTTCGGAGTGCACCCACTTTATTTGTACCTTAGTGTTATTTGCTGAACCAGCATGAATAAACGATTCCGATATTGATTTATAAGCATCGGGTAGTTCAACATATTTACCTACAATACCTATAGTTACCGTTTGTTTCGGATTTTTGTATTTAGTTAAAAACTCTTTCCACTGCTTTAATTCAGGTTGCTCTTTTATTGGTAAACCAAATTTTTCAAGAACACGAATATCTAATTCCTCTTCTTGCATTTTTAAAGGCACTTCGTATATCGTAGAAACATCTATCGAGTGGATTACATTTTTTATATTAACATTACAGAATAATGCAACCTTTCGTCTTACATCTTCGGTTAATTCTTTTTCAGTACGTAAAACTAATATATCTGGTTGGATACCAGCTTCTAATAATGTTTTTACTGAGTGCTGAGTTGGCTTAGTTTTTAACTCCCCCGATGCTTTTAAAAAAGGCACATAGGTAAGATGAATAACCATTGAATTATTACCCAATTCCCATTTTAATTGGCGTACCGACTCAATATAAGGTAGCGACTCAATATCACCAACAGTACCGCCAATTTCTGTAATAACAAAATCATATTTTTGTTTTGAACCTAATAGTTTTATTCGGCGTTTTATCTCATCAGTTATGTGTGGAATTATCTGTACTGTTTTACCTAAAAAATCGCCTTTGCGTTCTTTTTCAATTACCCATTTGTAAATACGACCAGTGGTAACATTGTTTGCTTGCGATGTAGGTATGTTTAAAAAACGCTCGTAATGACCTAAATCTAAGTCAGTTTCGGCACCATCGTTAGTAACATAGCATTCTCCGTGTTCGTACGGATTTAATGTTCCAGGGTCAACATTCAAATAAGGGTCTAATTTTTGGATAGTTACCGAGTAACCTCGCGACTGTAATAATTTAGCTAATGATGCTGAAATTATACCTTTACCTAATGATGAGGCAACACCTCCTGTAACAAATATATATTTTGTATCTGCCAATTTATTCTGAGTTTAGTAATTGTTATTGTTCTTATTTAAAGATAATTAAGAGTTAAAAATTATGCATAATCTCTAACTCTTAATTGTTTGCTTTTAACTTATATAGTTTATAAGTCGGTTTTCTCTAACATGCGTAGTTTTGATTTTAACATATCTATTCTTTCACGCGATTTTTCTATCTTCTTTTTAATGTTATTTACCATAGCATCGGTGTTGCTCGATTGTGAAAAGAATCCGATATTATTCTCATACAGAGCTATTTCGTTCTCTAATTCGCGAATCTGATTAATTAATTTATTACGTTCGCTATATATTTTACCTTTCGATTGGCTTGATGTCCAATTTTCCACTTTATTTTGGAAGTTTAATAAATTACGTTCCTTTTGTTCAATTTTTAGCTTTTCAAACTGAGAATCTATTGCACTGTAAAACTCTTTATTTACTTCTTCTTTTTTGTTTAACGGAACGTATCCTATCTCTGACCATTGTTTCTGAAAATCCATTAATTTATTAAGATTTTCTTGCTTATTATCAGAGCTTTCAAAGTTCTTAATCTTTTCAATAAGTTCCATTTTTAGTTTTAGGTTGTCCTCCTGACGCTCATCAGATTCTGCAAAAAATTCTTTTTTAGCATTAAAGAAAGTATCACAAGCTGTACGGAAACGATTCCATAAATTCTCAGAATATTTCTTTGGAATAGGGCCTATTTTTTTCCAGTCCTTTTGTAGCTGAATGTAGAAATTAGTAGTTTCTTTCCAGTCGGTACTTTCTTGCTTTTCCTCTGCTTTTTCGCAAAGTTCCATTTTTAGTTTTAGGTTTTCTTTCTGTACCTCTTTAGCTGCTTTGTAAAATTCTCTTTTCTTTAAAAAGAACTCATCGCAAGCAGTTTTAAAGCGATTGTAAATTTTGTTGTTATCTTTTTTTCTTGCAAAACCTGTTTCTTTCCAAAGTTGCTGAATATTAATAATTTCTTCCGATTTTGCTTCCCATTCCTTAGCAGTTTCAATTGTATGAGTTAATATTTCCTCAACCTTTTCGCATAACTTAGTTTTTTCCTCTAAATTCTTTATTTGCTGTTCTTTTAAGTCGTCAAAAAACTGCTGATGCTTTTTATTTATAAGGGTAGTGGCTGTTTTAAATCGGTTCCATATTTCCTCACGTAATTCGCGTGGAACAGGACCTATCTCACGCCACATGTTATGGTACTCCTGTAATTGTTTAAATGCTGTAGTTACAGGCTCAACCAATGCTAAGGCTTCAGCTTTTTCGCATAACTTAGTTTTTTCATTTAAGTTAGTTTTTAGGTCTAAATCACGTAATTCCTTGTTTATCTTAACAAAATCGTAAAACGATTCTACTGCGTGATGATAGCTTTCCCATAAGTTTTTTAGCTCATTTTGAGGGACTAAACCAACATTATACCAACGTTGTTGCAGAGCTTTAAAGTCGTTAAATGTTTTGTTTATCGACTCTTCATTGTTTATCAGCTCCTTTATCTCGTCAATAATTTGGTATTTCTTTTCTAAATTAGCTTTTTTTATTTCATCTAATCGTAGGTTAGCCTCGTGCTTTTTTTGTTTAAATAAATTGTAAATCACCTTGAACGCATCTTCGTCTGGGTCGGTAAATTTAAAGTCGTCAGGATTTCCTCCTTCTTCTTCAAATTTTGATTTAGCCTCGTCCTTTTCTTGTTTATGCTGTTTGTAGAAGTGTATTTTTATTTCTTCTACAGCATTTTTTATAACATCAACCTCAAAGTGTCGTGTTAGTTCATTAATCTGAGCCAACAAATCCTTTTTTGATAGGGTAGAGTAATCAACCTCAGGTAATGTTACCTCTGTAGTTTCCTTGTTGTCTTCTTTAGTTTCAGCTAAATCAGTATTTTGAGCATCGTCCGCTTCATTGTTGTTCACAGTTTCCTTTTCAGGAGTTTCTTGTGTGTTTTCAACTTCGTTATTACTTTGTTGCGTCTGCTCTTTTTCAGTTGAGTTTACTTCAACATTTTCCGCACCTTTTTCAGGTAAATTCTGTTCGTCAAGCTTTTTTGTGTCCATCGCTTATTAATTTGATGATTTACTATTAATATTACAATTCTTTAAACATATATAATGATGTTTTTGTTTTGCTTTAATTGTTTAGGAATAAGATAGTTTTCCTTATACATTGCATATACATACAATGAATAAAGTATGTATATGTGTTGTAATTGAAAGTACACCCCCCCAATATACGCCACAAAGCTAAACAAAATTTATTTTATTTCGCTATATTTTTCCTTGCAAAATAAAATAAATTTTGTGGATTGAAAGTATGTAGTTCAGAGTCTGCTCTAACTTAGCCATAGCCTAGATATGATGTTATGGCTTTTTATTATTCTCGTTTAGTTGATAAAATTCATCAAGTTTATGTTCAAGTATCTTTTTATCAATAAGTTCAGTTTCATATTTTGCCACCATTGTTGGTGAGATACTTCTATTTAGAGCATATTGAACAACCTTTTCGTCTTTATTCTTACATAAAACAATTCCGACACTTGGTTTTTCGTGATTTTTTTTGATATCGTTATCAAGTGCTTCTAAATAAAACTCCATTTTTCCTAAATACTCAGGTTTAAAGTCGGTTATCTTCAAGTCAAAAGCCACTAGACATTGTAATTCTCTATGGTAAAATAGTAAATCTACGTAGAAATCTTTGTTACCCACTTGTACTCTGTATTCTTCTCCAACAAAAGTAAAGTCTTTACCAAATTCTAAAACAAAATCTTTCAGGTTTTTTATTATGGATTTTCTTAAATGTTGTTCTGAATATTGTTTTGGTAATGATAAAAAATCTAACATATAATTATCTCTAAATGCTTGGTCTGCATTAGGATAAATTTCTCTCATCACTGCCGAGAGTTTTTTATCTGATAATAATGTTCTTTCAAATAGTCCACTATCTATTTGTCTTTCTAGTTCTCTAGAACTATATTTTTCTTGAATTGATAAACGTAAATAAAATTCTTTCTCTTCCTCAGATGTAGATTTTGAAATTATCATTAGATTATTTGTCCAACTAATTTCTCTCACCAGTGCTGAGAGTTTTGGGTTATTTTTATATGTTTCGTAAAATTGTTTCATTCTCCAAATATTCTGAGAAGAAAAACCTTTAATGTTAGGTTCTTTTTTTAATATAAAATCAGATAATTCTTTAACGATAGACTTGCCCCATTCGGAGGTTGTTATTTTGTTACTCACGTACTTGCCTATTTCCCAATATAAATCAATAAGAGCAGTATTTACTGTTCGTAAAGCATTTGTTTTTGCTTTTTGTATAAGTGATTGTATCTCTAAAAATTGTTTTTGAAGTTCCATTTGTTATATTTTAATATGTAATTATAAAAATAAAAAAAACAATTCTGGTAAGAGTTTAAGTATTTATTTTTTTTTGTCATTTGTTTGATTTTATTGCTATTAGCTACAATAAAATTTTTTACATATATTATAACAAAAGTAATATTTTTTATAGCAAATTAAGAATATTATAACACATTAATTAATGTATTTGTAGAGAGTGTTTGGTAAGTAATTATTAATTAGTGTATTATGCGAAGGGTTATTTTGTATAAATAATCAGATTATTTTATAGTTTTTATATTCGCCAATCTGTTTGCCTGTAAGTTTTTTGCTAATATTTTTAATTTTCTCTTTTAAGCTGAATTTATTGTAAGATATATCGTAATCAAATTTCCAATTTTTTTCGGCTATGCGTTTTTGCATAACTTTTGGGTGCGAGTCAGTAAATTTGCTTAGGGCATCAATCTCCGAGTAATCAAATTCTTCCGACTTGATAGTTCTTTTTTCTAACTCCTCGCCAGTGTGCCATAGTTTGTGGAAGTTGTTTAACTTCTCCTTCATCTTTTCAGGCGGTTTTACCCAACCATAATGATAAATACTTGCATCAATAGGTTTTACATTTAGTTTTTTGTTGTCGTCCTTTCTGAACCCTTGAGCATCGCGATATGAGTATATGTTACGTTTATTTTTTATTATGCGTATCTCGTTTTTGTACCATTGACTTGATATGCCAACATAGTCGTACGAGCCATAAAAATGTGTGTACTTAAATAGTAAGCCATCTACTTGATTGTTGTTAAGATGTTCCTCACAGGCATCTACTATTGATTTGTGATATTTTTCATGAACAACCTCGTCTGCTTGTAGATAAAAAGCCCAATCAGCCTCATCGGATATTTTTGCGAATGCTTTATCTGTTTCAACGGCTAATACTCTACCGCCTTCGCGTAGGCTATCGTCCCATACCGATTCGTAAATCTCTATTTTATCCGAGGGTATGCTTTTTATTAGTTCTAAGGTATCGTCGTCGGAGTTTCCTACAAGTACAATAAATTTGTCGCAAATGTCTAATATTGAGTTTATTGATTCTATTATTGGGTAATCGTATTTTATTGCATTGCGAACGAAAGTAAATCCGTAAATTTTCATATCAAATCGGAGTAGTTTATTCAGTAATTACAAAGAAGACGTCTTCATTATCTTTTTTCATCAAGTAATTTTCTCTAGCAAATTTTTCTAAATTTTCTTTGTTAGATATTAATTCTTGCATATGCATTTGGTCTTCTTTTATTTTCTGAATGTAGTATTCTTTTTGTTGTTTCAGATGATTTAATTGTTGTATGTTATCATATCTGTCAATTAGTCGGTTTTGGTCGCCAAACGTAATCCACAAAGTAAACAGAAGTATTGTAACAACGTATTTGTTGCGTAAAATTCTGAATGTTTTATACCAAAAATGTTTTTTATTTTGTGGATTATCGTTCATAGCAGATATGTTTAATGTTATACTTTACAAAAGTAAAATTTTTGTTTTTAAAATCATATTTAATCTTCAAAAAGATTTGAGTTTTTTTTATGTTCGCGTTGGGCGTTCGATTGAAAACCCATAGGCTTACCTGTGTTTATTTTTGGTCTGTCCATTTTTGAAATCATTTGCTCAACGGTTGTTACTTGCATATCCTCTAATTTAGGGATAATTAAATCAACCTCTAACGAGTATTGTATAATTAAATGAACAATCTCACGTAGTATTGACATGTCAAGTTTATGTTTGCCAAAATCCTCGTTAAACAAGCCAAAGTCGGGGTTGCCTTCTAAAAAGAAATGCCCTTCCTGATTGATAAACAAACGAGATATGATAAAACCATAATCCTCTAACCTTCTGTATTTAAACGAGTCGGCTAAAAAATTGTAGATGTTTATCACTCCAAAATATGCATTTAAGTTGTTTTGTTTTATGTAATCGTGTTCCCAAACCCAATGCTTATCGTCAAAGGTAAAAACATTTGAGTGCATGTTAAAAACTATTAAATCGCCAGCAACTTGCATTTTTGCCTCAAAGATACCATTTTCAGAGAATTGCATGTTTATTTTTTGTCCGTAATCCTTAATCTGCTTTTTGTAATTACCTATTAAAAATTTCATGACTTTTTTTAGTTGTAAAAAATTCTCTAAAGTACACGAATAAGTATTCTGTTTTGTTATTGATTTTTGAATTAAAGTATCTAATATATAAGAAGTTACATCTTGTTTGTTATTATCCATTTGTTTATTATTTTTATTTTTTCTATAAAGAAAATAAAAAAAAATATTATATCCATAAAAATTGATTAAAAATAGAAATACTATTGTTAAAGTGTCAAAAAAAAAGCTAATAGCCAAAGGTTAAAGGTATAACATCTTTTTTATTATGCTGATAATAATGAAATAGGATGTAATAAAGTATGCTTTGTTATTTATAAATTAAAAATTAATTTTGTAGCTGATAAAAAATTTAAATACACAATAAATAATGGCTTTAAAAATAGAATTAACTGAAAAGGTTTATTGGTTAGGGTTTAACGATAGACAGAAACAAAGATTTGAAAATCAGTGTCCTTTAGATAAAGGAGTAACCTACAATACATACTTAATTGATGATGAAAAAACAGCCTTAATAGATACAGCAGAATCGCCATTTGCTAGCGATTTAGTAGATTGGATTAAGGAACTACTTGGTAATAAACCATTAGACTATTTAATAGTTAATCATATGGAGCCAGACCATTCAGGAGCAATAAAAGATGTAGTAACAGCTTATCCTGATATCAAAATATATGGCAATCGTCAGACATTTCCGATGTTAGAGGCTTTTTATTCTATTGATAAAGAGAGCTTTGTAACAATAAAAGAAAATGATACCCTAAGTTTAGGAAAGCATACTTTACAATTTATTACTGTACCTATGGTACATTGGCCAGAGTCAATGGTAACTTACGACCAAACAGATAAAATATTATTCTCAAATGATGCTTTTGGTAGTTTTGGTACAATAGATGGAGCTATATTTGACGACGAATTAAATATAGGTGTAGAAACATATAATTTTGACTCTGAAGCAAGGAGGTATTACTCAAATATATTAGGTAAGTTTGGCAACCAAACACAACGAGCATTAAAAAAACTTGGAGAATTAGAACTATCAATGATAGCTCCAGCTCACGGTTTTATATGGCGTAAAAATATATCGTATGTGTTAGACTGCTATCAAAAATGGAGTAAGATGGAGGGCGAAGAAGGTGTGGTTATAGTATATGGTTCAATGTACGGAAATACTGAGCGTATGGCAGATTATATTGCTCGTTTCTTGGTTGAGCAAGGAGTAAAAAATGTTGTAATGCATGACTCGGCAAGTACTCATTCATCTTATATAATTAGCGATATCTGGAAATATAAATCGGTTATATTAGGCGGTAGTACCTATAACTCCGATATTTTCCCACCAATGGCTCATTTAATGTCTGAGTTACAGCACTATGGTTTAAAAAATCGTTTTCTTAGTATATTTGGCTCATCAAGTTGGAGTGGAGGAGGAGTTAAAGCAATAAAGAAATTTGCCGAAAATATAAAGTGGGAAATTGTTGGCGAAGAGGTTGAAGTAAAGTGTACATCGCAAAAATCGGACATTGAAAAATGTAGAGAAATAGCAAAAGTAGTTGCCGAAAAATTAAAAAGTTAATAAGCTAATATTTAAAAAAAATACAAATAAGTTGATTAATTCATAAAAAAACATTTATTTTATACTGTTAAATAAAATTATTCAATAAAACCTGAAAAAGGATATGAATACACAACAAGCATTACTACCATTAAAAGTGGATAGTAATAATAATAGTCCTGAGATTAATTTTAACTCAGAAACAGGTGTTTTGTTAATTAAAGGGCGTTCAATTTTAGAAAATGTAGTATTATTTTTTGAGCCAATATTACAATGGCTTGACGAATATAGTAATCAACCAGCAGAAAAAACAACCCTGCATATTGAGATGGATTATTTTAATACAAGTTCATCGAAATTTATATTAGAAATTTTTGATAAAATGCAACAACTAAATAAACTAAACAAAAAGGTTGAGGTGATTTGGTATTATAATGATGATGATAGTTTAGAATTAGGAAAAGATTATAGTTTCTTATTAGATGTTCCATTTAAATTTGTAGATGTAGCATAATTTTTTGTAGAATTTAACCACGACATGATAACTAAACAAGAAAAGATAGGCGTATTAAGCCATGTTGATATTTTTTCAAGCCTTGATAAAAGGTTTATCTCTAAATTGGAAAAAGAGGCTAAGGTACTTAGCTTAGATGAAGGAGATATTTTATTTGAAAAAGGACAATCAGGGCAAGCAATGTATGTTGTTGCAAGCGGAAAACTAAAGGTTCATGATGAAGACCATGTTTTTAGTCTTTTACAGCGTTATCAGTGTGTGGGCGAATATTCATTAATCGATTTAGAGGTTCGCTCGGCATCAGTAACCACAGTGGAAGATTCTGAAGTTTTAGAATTATCGCAAGAAACATTTCGGAAGTTATTTAATAGTAATCAGAATTTTATATTTGCAATATTGCGTAATATGATACAGCGACTTAGGAATAATAACATTTCTGAAACAAAATTCTTAACACGAAATATTAAATTACAAAAGCAAAAAATAGAAATTGAAGATAATAAAAAAGAAATTCTATTAGCAAAACAAGAATTGCAAAATATAAATGAAAATAAAAATAAATTATTCTTTACAATAGCAGATACTCTAAATAAAACATTTAAGAATACAGCATTATTAACACAAGAGCTTAGTGAGGAGTTTAATAATCTAAATGCAAAGCAACAAAAAGAAAAAATAAACTCAATAAATGCTTTTTTTCAGAATACCGATATTTGTATTCAGAGTATTCTTATTTGGAGTAAATTACACTTAGGTTATATGGGTGTAAACTTTACAAGGAATAATGTGGTTGAAGTAATAGAAGAGGTAAAAAAGGTATATTCTAATATAAATTCTAATAAAAGTGTTATTTTCAACGTTTTGTTACAAGAGCCTATTTATGGAATCTTTGACAAAGAAATGATACGAATGGCTATTAATTATCTGTCGTTAAGTATATTAGATTATTTAGAAGATGGAGCATTTATAGATATTTCAATTAAACAACAACAAGATTTATTGGAAATAATATTCCTTTATGATATAGAAATAAAAGAAACAGCATTAAAAAATATATTAACAGCAGATTTGCCCCAAGAACAAACTAAATCAAGAAAAAGTAGTAACTTTGCATTGGGAGTTATGTTTGCAAAAGAACTATTCCATAAAAATAGTGGCGATATAGCTGTTCAGTACACAAAAGATAATAAAACAAAAATAATATTTACCTTACCTAAGGCATTATAAATAATAAAAGTATAAAAGATGGCAAATTTTGGTTTTTCATTAAGGTTAGCATTAGGATTGTTACCACAAACAGAAAAGATTGAAGCAAAAGAGAATGCATTAAAGCAAGAATTTGAAAAATTAATTCAATTATCAAATTCTGATATTTTAGAAGAGTATAATACCTTGCATAATTATATAAAATCTCAAGAGTTTATTAATGCAAAAAAGAGTATTCAAGCATTAAAATACAAAAATTCGGAAGAATATACTCAGGAGAAAGAGTTTATTACACTACAGAAAGATAAAGGAATAAAAAATTACTTTGAAGTACTTCAAACTTCTGAATGTAAGCAGATAGAAGAGGGTGCAGAAGGAGAGCATTTAGATAAATTTAAAAACTCAAAGCAATATCAATTATTCTTACAAACAAAAAACTCACGCGAGTTGGCAAGGTATAATGAACTTAATGAATTAGTAAAAAGCGACGAATTTATTGAGCGTAAAAACTATCTTTTAGATGCCGACAAATACAAAAAAAGCGAAGAATATGCAAAAGAAGAACGCTTTAAAGAGCTATCGAAAAATGAGGATATTGTTTGGTATCTGAAAAATAAAGACTCAAAAAAATACGATAAATTAAAAGCATGGAATCTTACTTTTGAAGATACTTTTAATGATAATGCCATAAATACCGACAAATGGATGAATAGCTATTTTTGGGGCGAAATGCTACTGAAAGATAGGTATGTATTGTCAGGTGATAGACATTATTATACTGATAATAAGAACTTAAACCTAAATGGTAATACTCTACAAATAATAACTAAAAGTGAAAAAGCTAAAGGTAAGGTTTGGAATCATAAGTATGGTTTTTCAGAGCAGGAATTTGACTACACATCGGGTATGTTAAGTACAGCACAAAGTTTCCGCCAAAAATACGGACGCTTTGAGGCTAAAGTAAAAATAGACGCAGAGTCGCCAGTTTATCAAGCATTTTGGTTAAAAGGCGAAAAATTATTGCCCGAAATAGATGTGTTTAAATATAATACCGACAAAAAGAACCAAATGTTAATGTCATTATCAAATGGTAATGTAAAAAATGCTAATGATGCTCATAATTCAACAACAAAAATATCGGGAACATCGTTAGGTAAGGGCTTTTATATTTATTCAGTAGATTGGACACCAAATAAAATATCGTGGAAGATAAATAATATAGAGGTTTGTTCTACCGACAGACATATCCCTAATGAACCTTTATACATAATACTTTCTGCAGGATTAGTACATGAGGCTCAAGGTAATATTCAATCAGCATTTGAAATTGATTGGGTTAGATGTTACGAAAAAGCAGAATAATTCACTAAAAATAATATTTATGAGTCAGCAAGGTTATGAAAGTCCTCAGATGGATAATGTTACACAAGAGGACATTAATACTAATCGTAATTTGGTGCTATACAATGATGAAGTAAATACATTTGATTATGTTATTGATTGTTTAATTCAGGTGTGTAAGCACGAAAGTAATCAGGCAGAACAATGTGCGTTTATTACTCATTACAAAGGTAAATGTGATGTTAAAGCTGGAGCTTTTGATGAGCTAAAGCAGATGAAAGACCAGTTAGTATCAAAAGGCTTATCTGCTGTTGTTGAATAAATAAAAATATTATAAATGAGTTTAACGCCAATAATTGCAATCATCGTATTAGGAGTAATCTTAATTCTTATTGAATTTTTAATAATACCCGGTACAAATATTGCAGGAATAATAGGGTTAGCTTTTATTATTGGGGGTGTCGTTTTAGGGTATCGTAACCTTGATACCTTTACTGCTAATATCTTGCTAGGAGCAACATTTATTTTTATGACTGCATCAATATTTTTTGCTTTGCGGTCAAAAACTTGGCGAAAACTATCGCTAAATACAAGCATTGATAGTAAGATAGAAACAATAGAGAAAGATACAATTAAGGTTGGTGATGAGGGTTTAACTGTAACCAAACTATCACCAATAGGTAAAGTAAGAATTAACGATAAATTTTTTGAGGCAAAATCAAAACAACGCTTTGTTGAAGTAAATAAGCCTGTTGTGGTGTCAGAAATTATCGGAAATCAAATAATAGTAGAAACTAAATAAAACATGCTCTTTTAGAGCTTATTATACAGATGTGTAGTTGTTAAATATTCAACTTAGTCTGAAAATTTAATATAAAAAACAACAATAAATTATGAATGGAATAGGACTTTATGTTATAGTAGTAATAGCCTCAATTATCGGATTGTGGTTTATTTTTTATGTAATACCTGTAAAGTTGTGGTTTACAGCTCAAATATCAGGTGTAAGAATATCGCTTTTGCAGTTAATACTAATGCGTTGGCGAACAGTGCCACCGTCAAAAATTGTACGTGCTATGATAGAGGCTCATAAAGCTGGGCTAAAAAATATAAAACGAGATGATTTAGAGGCTCACTATCTTGCAGGTGGTCATGTTGAGGAGGTTGTACATGCTTTGGTATCAGCCGAAAAAGCAAATATCGATTTGCCATTTAAAATGGCTACGGCTATCGATTTAGCAGGTAGAGAGGTGTTTGAAGCAGTACAAATGAGTGTGAATCCAAAGGTGATAGATACTCCTCCAGTAACAGCGGTTGCTAAGGATGGAATTCAGTTAATTGCAAAGGCAAGGGTTACCGTTCGTGCAAATATCCGTCAGCTTGTAGGAGGTGCTGGTGAGGACACTGTATTAGCAAGGGTAGGAGAGGGTATTGTATCTTCAATAGGTTCGTCGGTTGACCATAAGGCAGTTTTAGAAAATCCTGATAGCATATCAAAACTTGTGCTTAATAAAGGTTTAGATGCTGGTACTGCTTTTGAAATATTATCTATTGATATTGCAGATATTGATATCGGTAAAAATATAGGTGCTGAATTACAAATGGATCAGGCGGAAGCAGATAAAAATATAGCCCAAGCTAAGGCAGAAGAAAGACGTGCAATGGCAGTTGCTAAGGAACAGGAGATGAAGGCTCTTGCTCAAGAGATGAAAGCAAAAGTAATTGAGGCAGAGGCTGATGTGCCAAAAGCTATGGCTGAGGCATTTAGAATGGGTAACTTAGGTATTATGGATTATCTGAAAATGAAAAACATTGAAGCAGATACTGATATGAGGGGTAGTATCTCAAAATCAGGTAGTGATAATGTAAAAAATAAGAATAAGCAGAAGTAAAATAGTTTAAAAGTATATAAAGAACGCTGTAAATCATAATTTGGTTTACGGCGTTCTTGTTTTTAGTGGTAGTTAAATGTATGTTTAGCATAGTGTTATCTTAAAAATGGTGGTAATGCTTAGTGTCTTTTTAAGAAAAAATGATATTTTTGTAATAAAAATAAATTATGACACAATTTCTTGAAAATATAAATCCACAAATATTAAATTTTATAATTGTTGTTTTGTTTTCATTCAGTATAGGAATGGAGCGTAGTAAAAAAACTAATAACAATACCTCAAAGTTTATATTTGGCACAGACAGAACCTTTACGCTTGTAGGTATTTTAGGCTATTTGTTGTTAGTAGCTGGTGGTGATAATATGGTGCCTTACTTTATAGGCTTTATAGTTATTGGATTGCTGATGTGTGTGTTTTATTATTCCAATATATCCATAAATAACTACTTTGGACTAACCTCAATTATTTTAGTTTTAATCACTTACGGTTTTCCTTTGTTTATAGCTAAAATGTCCTTATGGTTGTCGTTGGTTTTGTTTGTTACAGTTTTAATTCTGTCTGAAGTTAAAAAGCCCTTGCGTAAGGCTATTGTTAAAATAGATGATGATGAATTTTCAACTATTGCAAAATTTATGATTATCACGGGTATTATATTACCTATATTACCTCACGAGGAAATACACCCTAATATGCCCGTTTCGCCTTATAATATTTGGTTGGCTGTGGTAGTGGTTTCTGTAATATCATATGTTAGTTATTTGCTTAAAAAATATGTTTTTCCTAAGTCTGGTTTGTTATTAACCGCTATATTAGGCGGTTTGTATAGTAGTACGGCAAGTACTTTTATTTTAGCACGAAAAAGTAAAGATGATGACAAACCTTATGCTTATGCAGGAGCTATAATTATAGCAACCTCAATGATGTTTTTTCGTATTTATATTCTGATAGCAATATTTATTCCTAAGATATTATTAATGTCGTTGCTGTATTTTTTATTTCTATTTTTAACAAGTTTATTTACAGGTATTTATATCTACAGATTGCAAAATAAAAATAATAAAATTGATAATAGTGATATTTTAGAAGATAAAAATCCCCTTGAATTTAAAGTTGCCTTAGTTTTTTCGGGCTTGTATCTGTTATTTTCAGTTATTACTAATTTTGTTTTAACTAATTTTGGACAAAGCGGATTATCAATATTGTCAGTATTTGTAGGCTTAGGCGATATTGCACCGTTTTTACTAAACCTATTTCAAGGTTCGTATGATGTAACTTTCAAACTAATTCTGATAGCAACTTTACAAGCTATGGCAGGTAATAATATTATAAAGGCTATATACGCAATAACTTTAGGAAACAAAAAGATTAAAGGGCTTATATTAAAAGGGTTTGGTGTAATTTCAGCATTTAATATATTAGCTGTTGTAATTGCTTATTGGGTTTAGGTGTTTACTGTATTATTTGCAATTTATTAGAATGTTTAATTTAATTATGTAGATGATGAACTATATAAAATACTTTGTTATAATAATATTGTTGTGTTCAATGAAAAGTAAAGCTCAATATTTTGAGGGTGAAATTACTTATAAAACTACAATTGTTGCATCAGATTATCTTTTTGTTATGATGTTTGATACTTTGCATATTTTAGAAGTAAAAGGCAATAAGGTTAGACAGGAAAATTATGGAGAATTACCAACAAATAAATATAATATAACTATCGGATTTAGTAAATATTTAATAGATACTCTTAATAAAACTTTTGAGGTATATGAAAATCCGTTGAATGAATTAGATAGTTTTGACATAAAATTTAAGAGAAGTAAAACATTAGATGAAACTATATTAAATTATAATGGAAATTATTATAGAACAAAAGACGGTAAAGGGAGGATGGAATATTGGATAACAGATTCTATTATACCTCATGTTAAAGGAGGTGGTTTTTTACTTAAAGATAAAGGAATAATATTGAAAAGTCATTTTAAATCAATTGATAAAACTTTTGAATTAAAAACAGAAGCTATCTCTATTAATTTTAAATCAATCGATTCATCTATATTTGAAATACCATTAGGTTATAAACAGCAAAAATCACGACTTCGAGATATAATGATAGATTATGGTGTTGATGAAACTCTTATCTCAAAGGAGAAGAAAGATCAAAAATAATGGCTCCAACTTAAAACGTTAGACAGTGTCTCACTTTTTGGGAATGTTAAATGTGTCTTTCTCAAATAAAGTAAAGGCTTAATTTTTATTCCTTTATACAATTTAATATATCGTCAAGATAATCCCTGTTATTAGCTAAACGTGGAATTTTATTTTGACCTCCCATTTTGCTACGTGAGTGTAGCCAATTGTGGAATGTCCCCTTTTTAGCAATAATAACTTTGGGCAAGGTTAATGTGTAGTCGTTAAAGCGTTTCGATTCGTAATCGGAGTTAATATTCTTTAAAGCCTCATCTAATAAATATGTAAAATATTTAATATCCTGAGGTTGTTTTTCAAATTCAATTAGCCACTCGTGTCCGCCTTGTTGGTTATTGTCCATATATATAGGAGCAACCGTATATTCATGAATTGTAGCATTAGTTTTTTTACATGTCACTTGCAAAGCTTTGTCGGTATTATCAACAATTAGTTCCTCGCCAAAGGCATTAATAAAATGTTTTGTTCTGCCAGTAATTTTAAAACGATGGGGGTATTTATGTGTAAATTTAATAGTGTCGCCAATAATATAACGCCATAGTCCGCTGTTGGTGGTTATTACAATTGCGTAATTAACGCCTATTTCCACTTCGTCAATCATTAATGTTTTAGGGTTTGGCTTATCAAATTCCGACATAGGGATAAATTCATAAAATATTCCGTAGTCTAACATTAGTAGCATTGAGTTGTCGGTAATTTCATCTTGTATACCGAAGAATCCCTCCGAGGCATTATATGTTTCAATATAGTGCATGTCGGTTTTTGGGATAATCTCCTTGTATTGTTCAATGTATGGGGTAAAGCTAACTCCACCATGTATAAATAGCTCTAAATTAGGCCAAATATCTAAGATGTTATCTTTGCCAGTAAGTTCTAAAATGTATTTTATCAGAACTAAAGTCCATGAAGGGACACCTGATATATTTGTAACATTCTGTTTAATAGTGGTTTCTGCCATTTGCTGTAGTTTCTTTTCCCAATCTTCCATTAGGGCTATTGAGCTTTTGGGAGTGCGTAAAAAATCAGCATAAAAAGGCATATTCTCGATAAGGATAGCCGACAAATCGCCAAAATACGACTCGTTATTAAAGTTGTTAATCTTATGGCTACCTCCTATAATCAGACCTTTGCCACGGAATATCTTATTATTAGGATATAAAATCTCGTTAAAAGATAATACATCTTTGCCGCCTCGGAAATGGCAATTCTCAATAGTTTCTTTACTTATAGGTATAAATTTACTTTTGTCGTTAGTTGTTCCGCTTGATTTGGCAAACCATTTTATATCGCCTTGCCAAAGTAAGTTCTTCTCACCTTGACGTATGCGTTCAACATAAGGTTTTATTTCTTCGTAAGTTTGAATAGGTATTCTTTCTTTAAACGTTTCGTAATTAGTTATCGATTTGTAATCGTATTGTTTACCCCATTCGGTATTTGTAGCTTGTTTTATAAGGGCTTGTAATTCATCGTTTTGTACATCGGCTGGATATTTACGGAATAAATTAATTTCATTCATCCGTTTTATGCTCATCCAATTTATTATCGATTTTAATAAAGCCATTATGTTTATTTTTTAATTTTGTAAACTATTTTTATACAAAAATAGAAAAATATGTGAATGTATAATCATTTATTAAAATTAAAAAGGAAAAGTTAAAAATTAAGAATACTACAGTCCTTATTGTAGAATTTTTGTTTTACTTTTTTATTGTAAATAATAGCAAGTTTTTTTACAGAAACACAAAATAACTTTGTTAGCTTTGTAAAAAATAATTCTTAACTCTTAATATTATTAATATGGACGGTGCAAATGTTTTTGATATAGTTATTGTAGTTTTATTGGCTTGGAGTGCTTTTCGAGGATTCTCAAAAGGTATAATTTCAGCAATAGCATCGTTAGGAGCTTTGTTGTTTGGTATTTGGGGGGCTATTCAGTTTTCAAAACTTACAGCTGTATTTTTAGCCGATTTTATACATGTAGAGGAGCGTGTAATGGGCATAATAGCATTTGCAGTAACGTTTGTAGGTATAGTAATTGGGGTTCATTTTGTGGCTAAGTTAACCGAAAAATTACTTGAGGCAGTGGCATTAAGTTTCATTAATAAGATGTTTGGAGCTTTATTTGGAACAATAAAAATTCTGTTTATTGCTAGTGTAGTTCTGTTTTTTGTTAATGCAGCAAATAGTAAAATGTCATTCCTTTCGCAAGAATTTCAAGACACAAGTGTTTTCTATAAACCAATATCAAATATTGCTCCAAGGGTCTTTAATTATCTTGAAATTAACGATGTGCAAGTGTAATTTGTATTAGGCTTATCTGTTTTTTAGATATTACTCTTCGGTAAAAGAATCGAGTTCCTTTTGTGTAGCAGTTAATTTTGCCTTACATTCTTTAAGTAATTTTGTTGCTTTTTGTACCTTTTTCGATAAGTCGTCAATATTTATATTTCCATTTTCAATATCTTCAATAATTTTTTCAACTTCAGTTATCGATTCTTCGTATGAAAATTTCTTACTCATAGTATATCTATTTGTTTTAGTAATTAGATGTTTGCAAAGTAAAATATATAAAATGAATAGTGCAATTAATGATTAATTTTTTTATTAATATTATTTCAGAACCGCTTAAATAAACATAAATAGTAATTGTTACCTTAAATTATTATTTTATATTTGTCGGCAATTTTGGGTTATATTTATGCTAATTTAAATAATAAAAACAGAACGTTTAATAAACATAAATGTGTTTATAATAAGTATAATTTAACTCATTAAAATTCATACAGTTTTAACCAAACAAAGCTTTTGGGTATGTTTTATAACCATAATATAGAACGTTTCTATGGCATAAATTTTGAATGTTAAATCTGTTAATCAAGATTACAAGTGCGTAAGTATTTGTAAGTTAATTTAATAAAATATTATGGACAAAAAAGATTACCGAAAGTCATATATTCATTTTGAAGAACGAAATAAAAACTTTGAAAAACAATATGGCAAACAGTATTTTGAAAAACAACATAAAAAAGGAAAACTTACAGCACGTGAGCGAGTACACTTCTTATTAGATGAAGGAACATTTGAAGAAATAGATGCTTTTGTAGTTCCAGAACAATCAGGTTCCAAATTCGGAAAAATATCAAAACAATATGGTGACGGCGTTATAGCTGGGCACGGAAAAATTAATGGTAGATTAGTTTTTTTATATGCTCAGGACTTTGCTGTTATGGGAGGCTCATTGGGTCAGGTTCATGCTCAGAAAATAGCCAAAATACAAGATATGGCAATAAAAATGGGAGCACCTATTATTGGACTTATCGACTCAGGAGGGGCAAGAATACAAGAAGGTATTGCCAGTTTGGCAGGATATGCAAAAATATTTAAGCGTAATGTAAAGGCATCGGGTGTAATTCCCCAGATATCGGTAATATTAGGTCCAGCAGCAGGTGGTGCTGTTTATTCTCCAGCATTAACCGACTTTGTATTTATGGCACGTAACACAAGTTACATGTTTGTTACAGGTCCTGATGTAGTACGCGAAGTGCTAAGCGAGGAAGTAACACACGAGAATTTAGGAGGAGCAAATGTACACGCTCAAAAAACAGGAGTAGCACAATTTGCATATAACGATGAGGAACATGCTCTATTAGGAGTTAAAAAGTTATTAAACTATCTACCATCAAATAATGTTGCTGCACCACCTAAATCGACAGTTCCAGATATTGAACCAGAAAATCCAGAAAAACTACGTAAAATAATACCAGACGATGCAAATAAGCCTTATGATATAAAAGAAGTTATTAACCTTATAGTTGATAAGAATTCTTTATTTGAAATATCAGAACATTTTGCACCAAATATATTCATCGGCTTAGCACGATTAAATGGCGAGGTTATTGGTATTGTGGCTAATCAGCCTAAAATATTGGCAGGAGTGCTTGATATAAATTCATCAGTAAAAGCATCACGATTTGTTCGTTTTTGCGATTCTTTTAATATCCCAATATTAACCTTAGAAGATGTGCCAGGATTCTTACCAGGTACAGAGCAAGAGCATATGGGAATTATAAAGCACGGAGCAAAATTATTATATGCTTATGCCGAAGCAACAGTGCCTAAAATTACCGTTATCTTGCGAAAAGCCTACGGAGGTGCTTATATAGTTATGAATAGTAAAAATATGGGTGGCGACTTTAACTTTGCATGGCCTACAGCAGAAGTTGCTGTTATGGGGCCTGAAGGAGCAGTGTCAATATTATACCGAAAAGAATTGGCAGATGCTGACGACCCTAAAAAATTAAAAAAGCAACTCGCACAAAAGTATAGAGATGAGGTAGCAAACCCATACGTGGCAGACGAAAGAGGATATATTGATGAAGTAATAGACCCTATACATACGCGTAAAAAATTAATAATAGTATTTGAGGCATTAAAAAATAAATATTCCGAAGTGATATCAAAAAAACACGGTAATATGCCATTGTAATATTATTGTTAAAACGGAAAAATTAACTTAATTATATAGGTGATTTCTAAAAATAGTAAAATTTAAAGCGTAATAAAATCGTTAAATAACGATCAGTTTGTGTCTTTAGATGTTACCTATAGTAAAAAAATATATAAATGAAGATTAAATCAATACTAATAGCTAACCGAGGAGAAATAGCAGTAAGGATTATAAACACCGCAAAAAAAATGGGCATAATTACTTACGTTATTTTAACAAAGAAAGAACCTAATGCTTTACATATAAAATTAGCCGATGAGGTTATCGATTTTACAGATGATGTTAGCGATTTACCCGAATTTTTAGATATAGAAAGAATAATTGACGCAGCCGTAGAGCATAAAATAGATGCTATACATCCGGGGTATGGGTTCTTAGCTGAAAATGCTTATTTTGCAAGCAGATGTAAGAATAATAACATTATATTTATAGGTCCTTCCGATGATTCAATATATAAAATGGGTAATAAAACCTTTGCTCGTAAAACAGCTGAAAAGTTAGGAGTGCCTCTGCCAAAAGGAATAAACCAAAACTGTAAAAATGCCGAGGAAGCATTAGAGATAGCTAAAGGTATAGGATTCCCTGTAATACTTAAAGCCACCTCAGGAGGAGGCGGTAAAGGTATGCGTGTGGTATATGAAGAAAAAGAATTTGCTAAGATGTATAAAATGGCATCATCAGAAGCTGAAAAATCGTTTAATGATGCATCGTTATACATGGAAAAATTTATTGAAAAACCACGCCACGTTGAGATGCAGGTTGCTGCCGACCAACATGGCAATATCGTCTATCTAGGTGAGCGTGAATGCTCAATTCAACGAAGACATCAGAAGTTGCTTGAGGAATCTCCATCAACAATAGTTAGCGAGGAGTTACGTAAAAAGTTAGGAGAGTGGTCGGTAAAATTATGCGAGGCAGTAAATTACTATAGCTTAGGTACGGTTGAGTTCTTAGTTGATTCGTCGGGTAATTGCTATTTTATGGAGATGAATACTCGTATACAAGTAGAACATCCTGTAACTGAGGAGATAACAGGTATCGACCTTGTTGAATTGCAGATACGTATTGCTCAAGGCGAAAAGTTACCATTAAAGCAATCTGATGTAAAACTGAATGGTTGGGCAATGGAATTTAGAATTAATGCCGAAGATGTTCAGATGAATTTTTCGCCAAACATTGGTATTATCGAAAAAATGGAATTTCCTAAAATGGAGGGTGTACGTATAGATACAGGTTATCAGAGTGGTGATAATATGCCGGGTGAATACGATTCAATGGTAGCTAAATTAATAGTTCATGCTAAGGACAGAGAGACATTAATACAAATGTCGGACAAAATACTTTCAAAGGTATATATAAAAGGTATAAAAACAACAATACCATTTTTTAAGGCTTTGCTTAATGAGGAAGATTTCAAGAAATCGGACTTTGATACAAGTTTTATCGAGGATAAGATGAGTAAATTATATTATCAAGAGGATAAAGAGGAGATGTTAGCGGCTTATGTTGCAATGTGTCATTATATGAATGAAATTAAGGACACCGAAGGACATCATATTGAAAATACTGATAATAGTGAAATTTCATCGTGGTTAATGAGCAAACGAATTAAAAATTAAACAAAAAGACTAAAATTATGCAGTTTAATAATAATAACAAATCTTCAAAATATATTGTAGAAGGTGCAAATAAATATACCTTTAAAACTAAAGAAGGTGAGATAATATCTGTAGATGGTAAAAAGGAAAAAATATCCTTAAAGGAAGAGGGGCATAATTCAGTTGTAATTAAATACAAAAATAAAAATTACAGAGCTGAAATAGTTGAAAAAAAACAAAATCATTATGTTGTTTTAATTAATGGTAATAGTTACGAGTTACATATTGAAACGCCACGTTCGTACAAGCGTAAGCAGATAATTAGCAAACAAGTAGAACAAGGTTCACAATTTGAGATTAAAGCACCTATGCCTGGTAAAATAATTGATATCTTTATAGAAAAAGGTGATGAGGTAAAAGTAGGCGATACGCTATTTACCCTTGAGGCTATGAAGATGCAGAATGAGATTGTTGCTGATAATGCAGGTATAGTTGCCGATATAGCTATGAATAGTGGTGAAAATGTATTAAAAGACCAAGTGCTAATAGTAATGGATAAAAGTTAAGTTTCTTACTTAACTCTTTTGGTAAGCTTAAAAAAAAAGCAACCTTTTGCGTTGTTTTAAAAATTTAAACTCGTTATTTACAATGGTAAACTGCGGGTTTAAATTTTTTTTACGCCTTAAATTTTATAGTGTTTTTTAGATTTTCTTTGTAAAAAAAATAGCAAAACTATAAGCCGAGTTCTGTATTTGTAAAAACAAATTTCTATCATTTATCTGAGATTGTAATCACTTACAACCATTATCGATTCACCCCTCTCAATTACCGAAGTAATAAGGCGAGCAACCTTATTTTTCATACTGAAAACTTGAGATATACATAATCTTTCAACTTATAAGTGGCACAGCTACGTTAGTTGCCTATCGTACTGGTGAGCTTTTACCTCACCTTCTCACCTTTTCCTTAGTTGCGAACAATTAAGGTAGTTATTTTCTTCTGCCATTACTATACCCTCACGAGTATCTTCCATTTCGGAAGTATAATGCTCTGTGTTGCCCGGACTTTCCTCATTGTGCATTAACACAACGCGATAGAACGTTTTGCTATTTAGTGCAAAAATAGATTTATTTTATAAATATTTAAATAATATCTGTATTTATAATTTTCCTACAATACAGTTTTTTAAGACGAAAATATATTTTTATGTAAAATAAAATTCAATTATAAACTTAACCCTTTGTACAATTAAAAACACTTATTTTTTTTAATGTAATGTTATACTTAATAAGTACTTTATCAATACATTATACGGACGGAATCCTTTTTTAATAATTTTATATTACCTTTTCTATTTAAATTGTATTGATATGTTAAAGAATCTATTTGTGTTTTTATAATTTCTCCATTTTCAATACTTTTAGTTTCTTCTTTGGTAATACTATAACTAGAGATAGTTGTATCATTTATTATCTTAAAATATTTATATATGAATAAACCTTTTTCTTTATCTTTATTTTGATCAATAATATCAAAATAATCAATATCTACTAGAGCAATAAAATCTATATTTTCTGATGAACAATCTGTTGTAATCATGTAAAATGTATCTTGACAGATGTCTACAACCTTTATAAAATAAACAAAAATATTACTATCAACTTTGAAAGTTCCATAAAAATGTATGTTTACTTGATTATTAATAAAACTAAAACTAGATAATAAATTAACTTGTTCTCTATTTAATTCTATTTGTTCTTGTAAATGAGGATTAATGACATCTCCAATAGTAAAAGTATTTAAAAGCGAATCAGGAATGTTTAAAAGATTACATGACTTTTTAGTTTGTGTATTATTCTTTATTGTTATATTTTTAACATTTTTATTACTGCAAGATATCAATGACAGTATAAGTATTGTGTAAATTAAATGTTTCATATAATTTACTTTTTTGTTTATTAATTGGGTAGTTAATTTTTTAATTAAAACTTTTAACTCTTTTATCTTTTATCTTACCTCGGCTTACCTAATCTTTACCATAGTTGCACCGTATCCATATTCTTTAAACGAGGCATCGTGGTAGCTTAATTTGTCTTTTTTCTTATCTAAAGCTTTGCGGACTTCAGTTTTTAATGTTCCGTTGCCAACTCCGTGTATAAATACTAACTTTTTTGTACCGTCTTTTAGTGCTTGTTTTAGTACCTCGTGGAATTTATTTAGCTGAATTTCTAATATCTCGCCATTTGACAGACCTCTGCAATCGTCTAATAATTCATTTATGTGTAGGTCGGTTTCTACTATTTTTTGCTCCTGTTCTTTACGCGACTTTGCTTTTGGTTTATGCTCCTTAGCCTCTTTTTCTTTTATAATTTTTTCTATATCCTTAGCATTTAAATTAGTTTGCTCATAGTTAACTTTTTCGTTATCTAAAGGAATTATTATTGAATGCTCGTTAAAAAAATCATTCTCTAAATAAGCTTTTTCTTTATAAAATCGGATAGGGTTTATTTTTACACTTTTAACTAATGGTTGTTTTATGTTGAAATTTCCTTTCTTATAAAAAGAGCAATGAAAAATATATTCAGGCATTTCGTTTACCGCTTGAAGTACAAATGTGTCAGTTTGTATTTTTGTGTTAGCCTCCAAAACGCCAACCCCACTTGAAAATGTATTGCCTAAAGCATCTTTATTTATTATATTGTACAGAACGTTGTAGTTACTGTCGTTAATTAGGTATAAATCAAGGTTTGAGTTACCGGGGCGTTCTTGGGGTACAAAGGCAAAATACAGATTTATATTGTCTTTATTCTCCTCAACTTCAACTACATCAGGATAAAACAGATTATCTAAGTTAATAGGTGTTTCCTCGGTTGTTTGGTTGTTGTCTTCTTCATTTGATGAAGGGCTGGGTTTGCTAATTTCAGGAGTGTCGATTTTAATAATTTCCCTTACCGATACAGGTACATCAAATCCTGTTTCATTTTCTACCATTACGTGGTTTTTATCTATAATTTTGGTAATTACACCTCCGCCCACATCGTTTAAAAAACGGACGTTATCGCCTATATTGAAGTTCATAAATTTAAGTATTTGTGTTAAAAACTACAAAGGTAAACAACAAACTTGAATTTCAATCTAAATTTATGGTTATTATGGGTGTAAATTTAACTTTACTTATACTGTCAGATATGTAGATGATTCTTTATGTTTACAAAATTCTTTCAGCATTGAATATAATACCTCTTTTATATCATAATATTTTTATTTTTGTAGTATGAATTATGTAAAAATGTTTTAGATTTGTCTTCTAAAAAAACAACCCAGCACGATGAATGATAAAAGAATAGTTATAATTCCGACTTATAACGAAAAAGAGAATATTGAAGCTATAATTAGAGCTGTAATTTCGTTAGAGGGGAATTTTAATGTTTTGGTTATTGAAGATAATAGTCCTGACGGAACAGCCGATATTGTAAAAAGACTGATGTCGGAATTTCCAGAAAGAGTATTTATAGTTGAACGAAAAGGTAAGTTAGGTTTAGGAACTGCTTATATTGAGGGATTTAAGTGGTCGTTAAGTAACGGCTACGATTATATCTTTGAGATGGACGCCGATTTTTCGCACAATCCCAAAGACCTTACTCGTTTGTACGACGCCTGTAAAAATGGTGCCGATTTAGCAATTGGTTCGCGATATATTTCGGGTATCAATGTAGTTAATTGGCCAATGGGTAGGGTGCTTATGAGTTATTACGCATCGGCTTACGTGCGAATAATTACAGGTATGAAGATTAAAGATACCACTGCTGGTTTTAAATGTTACACTCGTAAGGTATTGGAAACATTAGATTTAGATGCAATACGCTTTAAGGGATATGCTTTTCAGATAGAAATGAAGTTTACAGTATGGAAGTATAAATTTAATATTGTAGAAGTGCCAATTATCTTTATTGACAGACAAAAAGGTAACTCAAAAATGAGTGGAGGTATATTTAGAGAGGCTGTGTTAGGAGTTATTCAGATGAAAATAAAAAGCTGGTTTAAGAAATATAAACGCGAAGAGTAAAATTTTAAATTTAAGAAAATAATATATTAAGCTATAGGTAATACGCCAATAGCAAAAGATAAACAATAAGAATATGGAATTACTAAAAGGAAAAGTAGCAATTATTACAGGAGCATCACGAGGAATAGGTCGTGAGATTGCTCTTAAATTTGGTAAAGAAGGAGCTAACGTAGCTTTTTCTGATTTAGCTTACGATGCTAATGCCGAAAGTTTAGAAAAAGAATTAACAGCAATGGGCGTAAAAGCAAAAGGTTATGCCTCTGATGCTGGTGATTTTGAATCTGCACAAAAGTTTACCGACCAAGTAATTGCAGACTTCGGACAAGTTGATATACTTGTAAACAACGCAGGTATAACTCGTGATACTTTGCTTATGCGAATGACCGAGGAGCAATGGGATTTGGTATTAAAGGTAAACCTAAAATCGGTATTTAACCTAACCAAAGCCGTACAACGTCAAATGCTTAAACAACGCTCAGGTTCTATTATTAATATGAGTTCAGTTGTTGGAGTACGTGGTAATGCTGGTCAAGCAAACTACTCTGCATCAAAAGCAGGTATTATCGGATTTACAAAATCGGTAGCCTTAGAGTTAGGTTCTCGTAATATCCGTTGTAACGCAATTGCACCTGGATTTATCGAAACCGAAATGACTAAGCAATTACCAGAAGCTGAAAGAGAAGCATGGCTTAAAAATATTCCACTAAGACGTGGCGGAACAGCTGAAGACGTGGCAAATGTATCATTGTTCTTGGCATCAGACTTATCATCATACGTTAGCGGTCAAGTGCTAAACGTTTGCGGAGCAATGCTTACTTAATTAATGTTTAATGTTTAATTATTAATTATTAATGATTAATTAAGATGTTGATTAATAATATTTTAAATAATTAGATATTTGAAGCAAAAGACCTCAAAGTTTTTTTAATCTTTGAGGTCTGAACTTCTTTTTTATATTAATTTGCTTTATGGATAAAGAAATATTAATACAACGTAGTGTAAAATCTTTGCGTAAATTATCAGAACAAAGGATTAGTGAAGTCGCTGATTTTATTGATTTTATATCTGAAAAATATAGCAATGAATGTGATTTACAAAGCAATATCACAAAAATGGTAGAAGACTCAAATAGCTTTGAGTTTTTAAAAGACGAAGAAGATTTATACACAGAATCTGATTTAAAAGAAAGGTATTAATTGAACTTTTATCTTTTAACTTTTAACTTGAATCTGCTTTTATCTTGAAACTTTTAACTATCCTAATAATATCTGCAATTCTAACATTTGTCTTGTATTTCTACAAAAAGCCAAATGCCGATACTCCTACCTATAAGATTATTATTCTATCTATTTTGCGATTTTTGTCGCTTAGTCTTATTTTGTTGTTGATATTCAATCCTGCTTTTGAGATAAATAAAAAACAAACACAAAAACCAGTTATTCTGTTTGCACAAGATAACTCCAAATCTGTGCCTTACGGGTTGGATAGCATTGGCTACAAACAAAGTGAATACGCTACTGAAGTAAAATCACTAATCGGCTCATTACAAAAAGATTACAAAGTACAGACTATTAATTTTGGTAGCGAAACCAAACAATCTGCTACATTTAATTTTACCGATGAAAGCACAAATTTCACAAACCTATTTAATTATATTCAAAATCAGTATGTTAACGCTAATATTGGAGCTGTAATAATATCATCGGACGGAATTTTTAATAAAGGGAGTAATCCCATCTACGAAAGTAGCAAACTAAATGCCCCAATTTACACAATCGCTATTGGCGACACCAATTTGCACAAAGATGCTTTTATTAAAAAAGTGGAATACAACAAAACTAATTTTGTTGGAAATTACTCGCCCATTGCAGTCCATGTAATGGTTAGTAATTTAAAAAACAATGTTTTACGTTTAGATGTACTGAAAAACAATCAAGTAATTGAGCAAAAAAACATAGTTGTAAATTCCGACAATTTTTTTGATAAAGTTACTTTTCTGTTAAAAAATGAAAAAAGTGGCATTCATAAATATACGATTAAGTTAAGTGAACTAACTGATGAATTTTCCACAGAAAATAATGTGCGTGAGATAGTTGTAGAAACGCACGAAAAGAAACAAAAGATACTACTTGTTCAACAATCGTATCACCCTGATTGTGGGGTGATTAAGCGAGTGGCTGAACAGAATAAAGCCTACGAGGTGGATATAAAAAATGCAAAGGACAAAATTGAAAATCTTAACGATTATAATCTTGTTATTTTGCATCAGTTACCGTCTATGTCTTATGGAGTTAGCAGTTTGTTAAAGCAGATTGTTAAGCAGAAAAAATCGGTGTTGTTTGTTTTAGGCGAAAAATCGTCCTTACCAGCATTAAATGCTTTGCAGATTGGGTTTTCAATTACTGATTTTAAAAACATCTTTGACCATACCAAAGTCGGAATAAATAATAAATTCACTTTGTTTGAGTTAAACAATTTACCTGACGAATTAAACTTTTTTCCGCCCCTGACTGTACCATTTGCAAACTATCCGAATATTGTGGACAATAATATTATGTTCTACCAAAAAGTGGGAATGCTAAAAACTAATAAACCACTTATCTTTTTCACCGAAAACGGCACACAGCGTGTAGGGGTAATTTCTGGTGAAGGCATTTGGCGTTGGTTTATGGCTGAATATGACGCTAATCAAAATCAAGAAATAAGCACTGATATTGTACAGAAAATAATACAATTCCTTATTGTTACTGACCAAAATAAGCGTTTTATTGTGGACGTACCAACGGAAAATAGCGAGTTAGGTGTAAAAATATCCGCAAAATTGTACAATAAAAGTTACGAGCTAATAAATAAACCCGATGTAAGTTTTGAGATTAGCGATGATAAGGGCAAGAAATATCCGCATACTTTTCAAAAAACAGCAAATGCCTATCAGTTAAACCTAAAATTACCAATAGGGACATATCGCTACAAGGCAACAGCCCAACTTGGAACAGAGCAATTTGAGGAAAAGGGTAGTTTTATTGTAAAACATTCGCAATTAGAGGCTCAAAACCTACAAGCAGATTTTAATTTGCTGTACAATTTAGCCGATAAGAATGGTGGTAAAATGTTTATGCCCAAACAGATGCAAAGTATTGCAGACGAGATAAAAAACAACCCCAACATAAAGGAAATAAGCTACAATCTTACTGAATTAGAAACGCTAATTAGCAAAAAGATTTTATTTTTTATTATCCTGCTTTTACTTTCGGCAGAGTGGTTTTTTCGGAAGTTTTGGGGTTTGAAATAAGTTTTTTATTATTATTTCCTTATTTTTGTTGAACTAATTACAAAAATTATGGAACAAGTAATATCAATAAATTATCCTGAGCAATTAGCTTTTTCATTAAAGATGAATACCAGCGAATTTCAAAAAGAATTAAAAACTTTATCTTTGGTAGAACTTTATGAATTAGGCAAAATATCATCAGGATACGCCTCAAAATTATTAGATGTTAGTCGAATTGACTTCTTAGAGTTATTGGGTAAATACAATGTTTCCTACAATTTGTCCAAACATAATAAAGTAAAAAACGAAGTTGACTTTATACAATGAAAAAACCATTAACATATATAAGTTTATTTAGTAGTGCTGGAGTAGGTTGTTATGGCTTTAAAATTAATGGTTTTGAATGTATAGCAACAAATGAACTTTTAACAAGACGATTAAAAATTCAAACATATAACCAAAAATGTAAATACGAAACGGGATATATTAGTGGAAGTATTACCGATGAAGAAGTAAAAAATCGTATTTTTAACGAGTTAATACTTTGGAAAAAAAATAATCAAATAAAAAATCTTGATGTATTAATTGCTACACCACCTTGTCAAGGAATGTCGGTAGCAAATCATAAGAAAAAAAATGAATTAATACGGAACTCGTTGGTTGTAGAATCTATAAAAATCACAAAAGATATACTTCCTAAGTTTTTTGTATTTGAAAATGTAAGAGCATTTTTAAATACAATATGTACAGATATTGATGGAATAGATAAAACTATTCAGAATGCTATAAATCACAATTTGTCAGGAAATTATAATATACTTTTTGAGGTTGTGAATTTTAAAGAATACGGTTCAAATTCAAGTAGAACACGAACATTGGTTATCGGTATTAGGAAAGATATTCAAAATATTACCCCTTATGATATTTTTCCTAAAAGAAAAAAAGCAAAAACTTTAAAACAACTCATTGCAGATTTGCCAAGTTTAACAAAAATGGGAGAAATATCTAATGATATTTTCCATTCTTATCGTGAGTTTGATACAAAAATGTTATATTGGATTGAAAAATTAAAAGAAGGGCAATCTGCATTTGATAATGAAGAGACTGACAGGATACCGCATCGAATTATTGATGGAATAAAAATATTTAATAAGAGTAAAAATGGAGATAAATATGCTCGTTGGTATTGGGATAGAGAAGCCCCTTGTATTCATACCAGAAACGATATTCTAGCAAGTCAAAATACTATTCATCCCAGTGATAATAGGGTTTTTTCTATTAGAGAATTAATGAGGTTTATGTCTGTTCCTAATTCTTTTAAATGGTCAAATATTAGTGAGAAAAAACTAAACGAGTTATCTTTTTTAGAAAAAAAGATGTTTCTAAAAAAAGAAGAATTAAATATCCGTCATTGTTTGGGAGAAGCTGTTCCAACTGGTGTTTTTGAAAACATTGCACTAAATATCAAAAACATATCTAATCAAAAAGCTATTTCAATAGCTGAAATCAATCAATTAGAAAAAGAATTTAATCTAAGCCAAAAAGATAATTTGATACAATTTATTGAAAATGAATTTTCTAATTATTCATTGGAAGATATCTTTTTAATAGCAGAACACTTAAATTCTCAAAGACAAAAAACATCTGCTTTTTTTACACGAAAAGATATTGCTTTTTCTGTTGTTAAAGATTTGCCAGAGTTAAAAAAGAAAAAGAAAATCAGAATATTAGAACCATCTGTTGGAGTTGGTAATTTTATTCCTTTATTATTTGACAAATACAAAAATAAAGAAACTGTAATTATTGATGTTTGCGACATTGATAATAATTCTTTAGAAATTTTAAAAATTATTTTAAAGAAAATAAAAACACCTAAAAACTTTAAGATAAATTTTAAAAATATAGATTTTCTATTATGGAATTGCAATAACAAATACGATGTAGTTGTTGGAAATCCACCTTATGGGAAAGTTGCTAAAAATAAAGAACTTTTAGAACAATATAAATTAAATGCTTTAAACACTGACACAAATAATATTTTCTCATTTTTTATTGAGAAATCTTTAAAATTAGGAAAATATGTTTCTTTAATTGTACCTAAAAGTTTACTAAATTCACCTGAATTTAATAAGACAAGATTAATTCTAGAAAATTCAAACCTATCAAAAATTTGTGATTATGGGGAAAAAGCTTTTAAAGATGTAAAAATAGAAACAATTAGTTTTTTATGCTCTAATTCTAAAATAGAAGACAATATTATTATTGAAAGTTACATTAAGAACACTTATAAGATTGAAGAAAAATCATATATTTTTTCAAAAGAATTTCCTTATTGGTTAATTTATCGCAATAAAAATTTTGACCAAACTGTTGCAAAAATGAAACTTGATATTTTTCATAGTTTTAGAGATAGACAGATTACAAAATCTATAACATCAGACCAAGGCAAAATAAGGGTTTTAAAATCAAGAAATATTGGATGTAACGAGATTATAGAAATAGACGGTTATGATTGTTTTATAAATGAAATTGACAATTTGGCAGTTTCAAAATTTTATAATAAAAACAATGTAGTAATGATTCCTAATTTAACATATTATCCAAGAGCAAGTTTTTTGCCTAAAAATACAATTACAGATGGCTCAGTTGCCTTATTAACCTTAAAAAATGGAAGTCGTTTGCCAACAAAAGATGATTTAGTTTTTTATAGCACAAAGGAGTTTGAAGAATATTATAAAGTAGCAAGAAATCACGGAACAAGGTCTTTAAATATAGATAATAACTCGGTGTTCTTCTTTGGCTTATTAAAAGAATCCTCATTATGATAGAAAAAATACAAGCACATTTACAAAATATCAATTTTGATGTTAGGATAACAAAAGATGCTAGGTTTATGGATCAAAAGGTTACACCTGATGTTTTGTGTATCATTGCTGATTGTGTATTGAACGTTGAGGCTGATAGAAAAATAGAATTTACAAAAGATGATATTTGGAACGATAATTATTTCAATACTAATGTCAAAGCGATTTTTAATAAACCTGATGCTAAAAATGAAACAACACGACAAGAATATGATAAGTTTACTTCTCAGCCATTGAGAACATTAGCATATGCTGGCGTTTTAGAAATGCGTAAAGAGGGTAATAAAAACATCTATAAAATAAAAAATCAGTCTTTACTTGAATTTATAGCAATGAAAGAGAGAAATTCTTATATTTTTCTTTATCATTATCTTGTTAAAGTTTTGTCTGATAGTAATCTTTTACGATTTTTTAAAGATTTTAAAAATAGATGTATTGAAAAGACTATTACAAAAGAAGATTTTCAAGATTTAAAAACTCGTTTTCAAAGGTTTATGATTGGAAATACTCCGATAAATGGAAAAGTAGAAGTTAATAGGATTTTCCCTAAAATACTCAATGTTTATGCTTGTGAAAATAACATACAAGGAACTATAAAGGGAAGATTGTCAAAAAGACAAATTTATTATACGGATCTGATGTATAATCGTCCAAATTGGAGAGATGTTGATAAAAATAAAGGAATTTCAAGAGCAGAAGCTATTGCTGAACATGAGAATTTAATGCTTGAACAAAATGAGGCTTATTCTGATTATCAAGTTCAAAAGGCAATGAATATGATTCGTAAAATGTATAAAGAAAGTGAAGTTAAAGACCAATGGGCAAATGGGGAAGCAACACAAATTCATCATATTTTCCCAAAAGCAGAGTTTCCACAATTAGCTCACTATTTAGAGAATTTGATTAAATTAACACCAACACAACATTACACCAAAGCACACCCAAATAATAAAACGCAAGAAATCAATAAAGATTATCAATTAGTTTGTTTATTGGCAAAATCAGACAGTATAGAGCAATCCTTAAATCGAGGAGAATTTATTTATAGAAAAGAGTCTTTTGTTTATGTTATAAATATAGGCTTATCTACAAAATTAGAAGTTAATCAGAATTTTACACAGATAAAAAGAGAATTAACTCGAATTTATAATGAAATTTAAAAATGAAAAAATTCCCATTCATATATTGGTTAGCAATTATATTTGAATTTTTTGAGCGAGGTGCTTATTATGGAATGATGAGTATTCTTGCAGTGTATTTAACCGATAATCTGCATTTTAGCATTACCGAAACAGGCTCGGTACTTGGTATTATACAACCAATCGTTTACTTTTTGCCCTTAATAACAGGTGCTATTGCTGACAAAATAGGTTATCGTCGAATGCTAACCATAGCTTTTGCTTTTCTTGGTACGGGATATTTTTTAGTTAGTCAATCAACCGAGTATGTTGCTGTATTTGCATCGCTTTCGGTAGTTGCATTAGGGGCAGGTACATTTAAACCAATTATTTCAGGCACAATAGCACGTGTTACCGATGAGGAAACATCAGGCATAGGTTTTGGTATTTTTTATTGGGCGATTAATTTAGGGGCGTTTTTATTTCCGCTTTTAATAGTTCCGTATTTAAAAACCATAGCGTGGAATTATGTATTTATAGTATCGGCTATTTGTACAGGATTGATGATAATTCCTAACCTACTATTCTATAAAGAACCTTATAGTCAAGCTGATGCTAATGCTGATAAGGGCGAAACTACAATAGATATAATTAAGTCGATAGGTAAGAAGATTTATACAGTTTTATTCGATTGGCGTTTTATACTATTTATATTTATCTACTCTTTATTTTGGGTGCTTTATTTTCAGATGTACGGAACAGTATTATGGTACGTTCAGTTATTTGTTGATGCTACGCCTTTGGATAATTTTATCAGCAATTTATTTGGCATAACATGGCATTTCGATATAGAACACGTTACCGTAATTAATGCTTTAACAATCATTTTATTACAGCTAATTATATCGCGTATAGTTACAAAAACCAAATCGATACCAACACTTATTACAGGTTTTGTATTTGCGATTATCGGTATGGGCATATTAGCAATAGGTGGCAATATTTGGGTGTTTATATTAGGTTTATTCATCTTTTCTATTGGCGAAATGGTGGCTCATCCTAAATATATGTCGTATCTTGGCTTAATTGCACCAGAAGACAAAAAAGCTACATACCTTGGTTTTGGCTTTTTATACGGAGTTTTTGGCTCTGCAATCGGTAGTTTTTTAGGTGCTAATTTATACGAACTACTAATAAATAAGCCCATAATGTCAAACTTACAATTACAGCTTAGTAATGCTGGGGTTAATTTCTCTGAAACGGCATCGCTTAAGGAATTAATTACACAAGCCGAATCAATAGGAATAGATAAATACGATGCTATTGCCTATGGCGAGCCTACTGAATTATGGCTTATTTTCTGTGGAATAGGCGTTGTTGGTATAGTTGGCTTATTGGTTTATAATAAGTTTATTGCAAAGAAATAGATGTTAGTGCAAAAAAATCAATATGATGTTAAAACGAATTATTACAATAATCTTATTTTTTAGTTTAACAGCTTGTGCAGAATTGCAACAATTAGCACAAACGTTACTTAGTCAGCCAGAAAAACTTAGTCAACAACAGATAGGTATGGGGCTTAAGGAAGCTCTTACAAATGGAATAACAAAACAAGTTATAGGTTTATCAGAGCCTAATGGCTTTTTAAATGATCAAATGGTGAAAATTGTGTATCCTAAAGATTTACAAAAAGTTGAGGCAACATTACGTAGTATTGGTATGGGTAGCTTAGCTGATGAGGGTTTGAAATTATTAAACAAAGCTGCTGAAGATGCCGTAGGTGAAGCAATTCCTATCTTTAAACAAGCAATTGTTAATATGACCTTTGCAGATGCTACAAACATATTAATGGGAGAGAAGAATGCAGCTACTCAGTATTTAAAACAAACAACTAAAAGTTCGTTGCAGAATAAATTCTCACCTATTATACAGAAATCATTCAGTAAGGTAGGAGCAGATAAAGTGTGGAATAAAATAATTACTACATATAATAAAATACCTTTGGTAGAAGATATTAATCCAAATCTTACAGATTATACAACTAACTTAGCATTAGAGGGTGTGTTTAAAAAAGTAGCTGTGGAAGAAGGGAAAATAAGAACAAATATTAGTAGCCGTTCATCTGATTTGCTTAAAAAGGTGTTTGCTTTGCAGGATAATAAATAATTGAATGAATTTTAGTTAGTTATTTTTTTAATACAAAATTGTGGTCTATTTGCATAATGTTTTTTATGAAATATTAATAGTAAATCTTAAATAAATAAAAATATGATTTTCAAAATAATAATAGCAATAATAAGTATTGATTTTGTAGTAGATTTAATTTTAGATTACTTGAATGGTAGTTGGCGAACAAAACCAATACCTGAAAAATTGCAAGGTATTTACGACAAGGAAAAATATGATAAGCAACAACGCTATTCAAAAACCAACTCACGATTTTCAACCTTTCAATCGAGTGTTAGTTTTGTTGTTATTATTTTATTTTTATTGTTTCAAGGTTTTGCATGGTTAAATAATTATTTGTTACAATATTCTGATAATGAATTGGTTGTAGGTTTGTTATTCTTTGGTGTATTATTTATTGGGGGTGATTTATTATCTCTGCCATTTAGCATTTACGATACTTTTGTGATAGAGCAAAAGTTCGGATTTAACAAAAGTACTCCTAAAATTTTTATTGGCGATAAGTTAAAATCGTACCTTTTAACCATTATACTTGGCGGAGGAATTTATGCTTTAATATACCTAATTTATAAGCATACTGGCGAATATTTTTGGCTGTATTGTTGGGGTGTAATAACCTTAATTATGGTATTTTTTACTATGTTCTATTCAAATTTAATAGTTCCTTTATTCAACAAACAAAAGCCCTTAGAGAATTCATCGTTAAAACAAGCCATATCCGATTTTAGCAATAAAGTAGGCTTTAAGTTAGATAATATTTTTGAAATAGATGGCTCAAAACGTTCAACACGAGCAAATGCTTATTTTACAGGGCTTGGAGCAAAAAAACGCATAGTATTATACGATACTTTAATAAAAGAATTATCGGAGGATGAAATAGTGTCCGTTCTGGCACACGAAATAGGACACTACAAGCATAAGCATACCTTATCAGCAATTATTTTGTCAGTATTACAAACAGGGATTATGTTGTTTATACTTTCTCTTTTTATATCTAATCCGCTATTAAGCAATGCTTTGGGAGTTCAGCAACCAACATTCCACATCTCATTAATAGCCTTTGGTTTGCTTTATAGTCCTATATCAACTGTTACAAGTTTGTTTATGAATATTTTGTCAAGAAAAAATGAATATCAAGCCGATGCTTATGCGAAAAAACATGCTGATGCCAGCAGCTTAATAAGTGCATTAAAAAAATTATCGCAAAATAGCTTATCTAATTTAACACCACATCCTATTTATGTGTGGGTACACTATTCGCATCCTACATTATTGCAACGGATAGAAAATCTTGAATAAGTTTTGTTAATTATATAAAAAAAAATTACATTTGTGTTCTAAAACAAAAAATATTATGGAAGTTAAAAGAATAAACGGAACAGACGAAAGTCCAGAGGTAATATTAGATAAAGAGGCTAATGAATTTAGTTTTAAAGGAAAATCGTTACCTGAAGATGTTAAAGAATTTTATGACCCAATCCATAATTGGATAGACGAATATGTAAAAGAACCTAATGAATCTACTGTGGTAGAGTTTAAAATGGATTATTTTAATTCAGCATCGTCAAAGCAAATATTAGATGTGCTTGAACGTTTTGCTAAAATTAAAGAAACAGGTAAGGAAATAAGTATCAAGTGGTATTATCTTGAAGATGATGAAGATATGGAAGAGGCTGGCGAATCGTATGCTGATATTATAAAAATACCTCTTGAAATGATTAGTTATTGTTAAATAGGCGCGATTGTTAAATAAATATATAACTTAATTTTTAAGGGCGTAAACATTTTACGCCCTTGTTTTATTTTATAAAATATATAAAATAGCAAAAATAACTAACCTGAGTACTTTGTAGTTTAAGTATTAATCTTTTTTTGCGTAGTTTACTAACTGTTAATTAGTTTTTTATAACTACCTAAATTCTCATTTTTTTACAGACTATCTTTATAAAAAAGAAAACCAACTATAATCAACAATGCGAAAAATATTATTAATATTGTTATGTTTTTTATTTGTAACATCATCGGCACAAGTTTACCACTATAAAACAGGTGAATGTATAGCTCATAGTAAAGTTGGTTTGTATAATAAAAACATGGGGGTGTTTGCAAATTATTCGGCAGAGTATTACATATTATTAACTCCTGAAAACCATAAAGTAACGAATTCACGTTTAATAAATATTCCTGTTATTCGTATAAAATCTTCCAATACAAATACTACTAAAACACCAATATTTATACTGCACGGAGGGCCTGGGCAAAGTAACCTACAAAAACAACTTTTATTTGGCGACTTATTAAGTAAGCATGATGTAATAATAATAGGTTATCGAGGTGTTGACGGACAAGTGTGTTTAAAGTGTAGTAATCAACACTCTGAAAACGAATGTAATAATGTAGTAAATGCAGATAGTTGTATAGCTAATTTTCAGAATAATAATATTGACATAAAAGGATATACTGTAACAAATATGCTTGAAGATATTGAGTTGGTTCGTAAGTATTTTAAATACTCTAAAATATCTTTGTTGGCATTTAGTTTTGGTACAGTTGTAGCTCAGGAGTATGCTTATAATTACCAACAATACGTTGATAAACAATTGTATATTGCCCCGCGTGCTGTAAGTGATATAAATATTGATGCTGAAATATTAAACACACAACTATGTAAACTGTTTCGTTACTACAATAAAACATCGGATACCGATGAGGAGATATTAAACAAAATAGAAACGTTATTATATAATTTTAAGCAACAAACTAATATTAATTTTAATCTATTCGTGTTGTTTATTTTTAATCAGTTATACACAACTAATAGTATACCAACATTTATTGATGCTATTAAAATGTCTAATAATGGCGAATTTTCAAAAATTAATTCTTTATATAATAAATACATAAAAAAATATAATGCGAGTAATATTGCTTGGGGCGATATATTCTTAAAAAAACAAGATCGTAAACATTTTAATACACACAATAGTATTAATACAGCAGGCGATTTGTTTGTACAAGCTGTTAATACTATTTATAATCCACAATATAAGGCTAAAGCTGATGATTATAAGAATGTTATAATAAAACCAAAGACCGATAATTTATTTGTTATTTTAGGTGAGTTTGATGTAGCATCTCCACCACAGCAATGGATACAAGCTGTACAGCCACATACGGAATCGTATATAATATTACCCCATACAGGTCATTTTGATTATTTTTTTGAACAACGAACAAAAGTAAATAATATATTATTAAACTTTTTTTAAACAAAATAAAGTTAGTTTTGTCTTATTGTATATAGGATAAAACCTTAACAAAAACTAACAAAAAAACACAATTAACAAATTGTTAAATTAGCACATTAAAAATATGAACAACTTACATATCCATGAAGTATTGCGTATGATGTTAGAAACACGCAAAACCTACTCTGATAGCACAGAATTTACAAATGATTTAACTGCAAAATTTGGCTCGGACGTTCGTTTCTTTGCCTGTTCATCGAAAGATATTAATGTAGAATCAGCATACGATTTCTTACTAAAAAAAGGTAAAATAGTTATAGATGAAAATTCAAGAATAGCATTATCGCCAGATATGACTATGTGCGATGAGCATAATCATGACCACGACCATCATCATTAATAGTCCATTTTATAAATATTCTTTTATTGTTTTATACATTTAGTTTGCGTACATTTGTGGCTTAAATAAGCTAACAATAAAGTAAAATGAAGAATTTTTTAAGAAACAAATGGGTAAAATTAGCAATAGTAGAGCTACTATATTTATTATGGATAATTTGGACAGATAATTATTGGTGGTTAATAGGAACTGTTGTTATTTTTGACATCTACATAACAAAAAAAGTACATTGGGCTTTTTGGAAAAAGCGTGGTGTAGAAAAACAAACTAAACTTATTGAATGGGTTGATGCAGTTATTTTTGCAGTAATAGCAGCAACATTTATTCGCACATTCTTTTTTGAGGCATACACAATTCCAACTTCAAGTATGGAAAAGTCGCTTTTGGTAGGCGATTATTTATTTGTTAGCAAATATACTTACGGGCCTCGTAAACCAATGACGCCTTTATCGTTTCCATTTGTACATCATACAATGCCTTTGTCGGCAACAAAAAAATCTTTTAGCGAGTCGTGGCAACGCGATTACGAACGTGCATCAGGATTTCGTACCATAAAGAATAACGATGTAGTTGTATTTAACTTCCCTGAAGGAGATACCGTTTGTTTAGAGGAACAAGCACAATCGTATTATCAGCTTTGCCGAATGTTCGGACGTAAACGAGTGTGGGACAGATATACAATTATACATCGCCCTGTTGATAAATGCGAGAATTATATAAAGCGTTGTGTGGGTATAGCAGGAGATAGTCTGCAAATTATTGACGGACGATTATTTGTAAATGGTAAAGAACAAGAACCAGCAGGTATAAAACAATACCGATATGCTATAGTTACAGATGGTAGTAGTATTAATCCTAAGGCATTTCAGCGTTTAGGCATATCAAATGAGGATATTCAGCAATCAATGTACGGAGCAGGGCAGTATCTAATTCCGCTAACCGAAAAAATGGCAAAGCGAATAGCTACATTTAGTAATGTTAAAAGTATTGAAAGGGTTAATGCTCAGCAAAAAGACGGAAGTAATTATATATTCCCACACGATACCCTTTATCGTTGGAATGAAGATAACTTTGGACCTATATGGGTGCCTAAAAAGGGAGCAACAACGCCATTAACTTTAAAAAATATAATGTTCTATAAGCGAATAATATCGCATTATGAAGGTAATAAATTAGAAATAAAAGAAGGTAAAATATACATAAATGGCAAACAAGCTGATAACTATACCTTTAAAATGAATTATTATTGGATGATGGGAGATAACCGACATAACTCTCAAGATTCAAGATTTTGGGGCTATGTACCTGAAGACCACATAGTAGGAAAGGCATCTATGATATGGTTTTCATCTGATAAGGATAAGCCGTTTCCTAAAAATATACGTTTTAAACGCATGTTTAACATAATACATTAATGTAATAAGAATGGGTTTTCGTAAAAAAAACTATGTTTTTTAATAAAAAAACTTTACATTGCACATGCAAAAAAGTATATTTAACTAAATTAATTAGAGTAGTAAATTATAAATTTCATACCTTATGATTTCAAAATATATAAAAGAACTGGTAGAGGATAATAATAATAGAATTATAGTCCCTGATTTTGGAGCATTTATGATTCAAAATACACCTAACGGAAAACAAATATCGTTTAATGATTTTTTAAAGTTTAATGACGGATTATTAATTAATCAGATTATTAAAGCTGAAAAAATAACTAAAGCCGAGGCTACAGAAAAAATAAAATCATTTATAAAAGATGTAGAAAAGCAATTTGCTGATAAAAAATCTTTTGAAATAAAAGATGTTGGCTTTTTAACTAGAGATGACCAAAATAACATCAAATTTGAAGGTAAATTAGCTGCAGCAGCAAAAACATCTGCACCTAAAACGGAGCCTACTAAAGCATCAACAGCTAAAACAGAGCCTGTTAAAACAGAGCCAGCAAAACCAGCTACAGGTAAGGTGGAAATTCCTAAAACCAGAAAAAATATTGCGATACCAAAAGAGCCTTTGTCAAATAAAAAAGATGATAAGCCAGAATCGCAATCTGCATCAAAAACTACTAAAGTGGTTATTCCTCCAACAACAAAAACACAATCGGCAAATAAGCCTAATAATGCAAGTAAATCAGCAACATCAAAAACTACAGCAAATAAAGGAAATGATAAATTACCTATAGCAAAAGAAGGTAATAATATGATGATTGTTTTTATTATTGTTGGAGTAGTTCTGTTATTAGGTATCTTAACATTGGTAGAATATAAGTGGTCAATAATAGGAATATTTGGCGATGATAAAAATACTGTTGAGGTTCAGCCTACTATAACTAAACCAGAGCCAGTAGCTGTACCTGATTCTATTATGGCACAAGATACTATTAAAGAGGAAGTGGTTGAGGAGGAAAAAGTAGTAGAGGAGAAACCACAAATAGACCCTAATGCTAAGCGTTATTACTTAGTAGCAGGAAGTTTCAGAATAAAATCAAATGCCGATAGATTTAACCAAAAGCTAATTAGTGAGGGTTATTCTTCAGAAATAATAAACCGTAGCTCAGGTTTTTATACAGTAAGTTATAAAACTTTCTATAATTGGAATGAGGCATTATCGGAAATGAAGAGCATGAGAGCATCGCAAGACCCTCAAGCTTGGATATTAGTTAAGTAAATTTGCACATAATCATAAAATAAAAAGACTACTGTATGGTAGTCTTTTTTTATATCTTATTTAGGTACTAACTTTTAAATTTTCAAACATATAAATAGAGGTAAGTAAATGATAAAACGAACATCAATAATAATAACTTTTATTTTAATTTATTCATTTAGTTTTTCGCAAATAACAACCGAAGATAAAAATCTGCAAATACAAAAATATAGGGCATTAACCGATAGTATATTTAATAGCGATAGTTTTATATATGGTTATGGTTTCTCAAAAAAAACACCTACACTTGTTGATACATTTATTTGCAGTAGGAAAGGTAAATGTTTAAAAATTATTTTTGATAAAGAATTAGGAGATATGCCTGTTCGTGATATTTTTCTGACCTTTATTACAGAGCAATACAAGGGTGTTACTATTGATGTTTTTAAATCGTATAAAATTAAATTTTATTCTAATGGCAAGGAGTTATCTACTTTAGTCCCTAATTATTTTAGAACTAATCAAAGTGCCGATAATAAACGTAAGATATCTACTTGCGAGCGAAAAACATTACCTATTGTAACAAACATTTCAAAGCCTTATAGTAAATCTTTTTTATATAATAAAAATATAGCCTTATGGCATAGTCATGGCTGGTATTACGAGCATAAACTACAGCGGTGGGAGTGGCAACGAGCATGTTTATATAAAACAGTTGAGGATTTATTGCCAATGACTTTTACTATTAATTTTTTATTGCCAATGCTTGAAAATGCAGGAGCGTCGGTGTTTTTACCACGTGAACGAAGTATCCAAACTAACGAGGTTATTGTGGATAATGATGATGAGCAAAATAGTAATGGAATGTTTAATGTTAATGCTGAATGTCAAACTATAACACAAGGTTTTGCAAATAGTAAAAATTATTATTCCAATGAAAACCCTTTTGAATTAGGAACAACCCTTAAGTTTAAGTCAAAAAGTGAGGATAATTTTGTTGAATATATACCCAATATACCCCAAAAAGGAGAGTATCCTGTTTATGTTTCGTATCAGACAGTAAAGAATAGCAATACAAAAGTCTTATATGAGGTTTATCATACTGGCGGAGTAACTCAATTTAATGTAAATCAAACTATGGGTGGCGGAACATGGGTCTATTTAGGCACTTTTACTTTTGATAAAGGAATAAATCCTGACAATGGTAAGGTATTAGTTAAAACCTTATCAAGTAAAGGCTCAAAGTATATCACAACTGATGCCATTCGCTTTGGTGGAGGAATGGGAAATATCATTAGAAATGAACAGATTAGCGAACGTCCACGTTATCAAGAAGCGGCAAGATATTATTTACAATATAGTGGTTATCCCGATTCATTAGTGTGGAATGCTACTAATGATGAATATCGTGATTATGTTGACGATTTGCATGCTCATGGCGATTGGGTTAATTATATGAGTGGTTGTTATTATAAAAAGTCTAAGCGTTGGAAAAAGTATAAAAAAATACCTAAAGGTTTATCCATTCCCATTGATTTGTCGTTAGCTGTTCATACCGATGCCGGTATAGCTCAGGCAGATACAACTATCGGAACATTAGCTATTTATAGCACTAAAAAGAATAAGGGGCTGTTGCCAACAGGAGTGTCAAAAATGGTATCACGCGATTTGTGTGATATGGTTCAGACTCAAATAGTTAATGATATACGTTTAAAATATTATAATAAATGGAGTAGGCGAGGATTGGCAGATAAGCGTTATAGCGAGGCTTACCGACCTAATGTTCCTGCCATGTTATTGGAGTTGTTGTCGCATCAGAATTTTAATGACATGCAATTTGCTCATAACCCGCAGTTTCAGTTTGATGTTAGTAGGGCAATATATAAAGGAATTGCTAAATTTTTTGCTTATCAATATAAACAAAGGTGTATTATTCAGCCATTGCCAATAAATAGTTTTGCTACGGATATAGTTGATAATAAAACTATTAGTCTGCAATGGCAACCAACTATCGATACTTTAGAACCTACAGCTAAACCAACATCGTATATTGTTTATACTAAAATAGGAGAGCAGGGGTATGATAACGGAGTGTTGGTAAAGAATAATTCTTATACTATTGAAAATGTTAAGCAAGATGTTATCTATTCCTTTAAAATAACAGCTCTAAATAAAGGTGGCGAGAGTTTTCCATCGGAGGAATTGTCTGTTTGTATTAATTCTGCAAATTCTGAAAAGGTGCTTATTGTTAATGCTTTCGACCGTTTAGGAGGAGCAAGTTATATTAATGAGTCAAATAAAGTCGGTTTTACCGATATTGATGAGGGAGTGCCATACCGATATAATTTTTATACCGTAGGTTCGCAATACGATTTTAACAGAGCATCAGAATGGTTAGACGATGATGCCCCCGGATGTGGTGCTTCGCATTCCGATAGGGTTAATGATATCGAACGTGGTAATACTTTTGATTTTTCGTATATCCATGGCAAAGCAATTCAAAATGCAGGATATTCGTTTGCTTCGGTTAGCGATGAGTGCTTAATTGATAGTAATAATCATCTGAATAAATATTTTGCCTTAGATATTTTAGGTGGAGAGGAGCGAACAATGTATCCGTCAAAGAATGATTCGGTTAAATGCTATGAGTTATTTACCAATGAACTTGTTAATGCTGTGAGTGCTTATGTTCAGAATGGTGGTAATGTTTTTATATCAGGTTCTTATATAGGTTCTGATGCTTTATTTAATAAACAAGACTCAATAGTTGCCGATATATTAAAATATAAAGTGAGAACAAGTAATGCCTCAAAAAAGGGAATTGTTAAATTTGTTAATGATACATTAAACTTGAAAGGTCAAAAGTATAGTTTTAATACAGCCTATATTCCTGAATTGTACAAAGCTGAATGTGTTGATGCAATAGAGCCAATAGTAGGGGAGTCAAGTACTTTTATGCGTTATGCTGAGAATAATAAAAGTGCTGGGGTAATTTTTAAAGGTAAATATTCTGTTGTAGCAATAGGATTTCCGTTTGAGGTTATAAAAACAGAACCGCAACGTAATATGCTAATGAATAAAGTATTAGAATATTTTAAGAAGTAGGTTGTTATTCTTCGTCAGTAGGATTATTAATAGTAAGTTGTACTAGTTCAATCTTTTTTGTTGTAGCTTTTATTACCTTAAATTCAAATTCATTAATAATTACATTATCATTATTCTTTGGTATTGAGCCATGATGTTCTAATATTAAACCAGCAATAGTCTCATATTGTTCCGATTCTGGTAAAGTAAGATGATACTTTTCATTAATAAGGTCGATTTCTTGTCTGCCAGATAATAAATATTGATTGTCGCTTATTTGTTTGTCAACAAGTTTTACCTTATCGTGTTCGTCTTGTATTTCTCCAATCAGTTCTTCTAAAATATCTTCCATAGTAACAATTCCTGATGTTCCTCCAAACTCATCAACAACTAAAGCCATGCTTTTGTGTTGCTTGGTAAACAGTGCAAGTAATTTGTTAGCAGGCATAGTTTCAGGTACTATTGGCATTTGGCGTAACATCGATTTTATCGATTTAGGATTCTCAAACATTTTGATTGAGTGGGCATAGCCGATGATATTATCAATTGATTCGTCGTAAACTACAATTTTTGAGTGTCCTGTTTCTATAAATTTTTGGAGTAATGTTTCAATCTCTTCATCAACAGGAATAGCTGTTAATTCGGTGCGAGGCACTATACATTCGCGTAGTTTTATGTTTGAGAAATCAAGAGCGTTTTTTAATATTTTTACATCTAAGTTTGTTTCGCTATCGCTATCGCCATTAAGGTTTAGCATTTCTAAATTTGTATTGTTGTTTGCTTGGGCGGAATGTGGATGTAAATTAACTATGCGAGCAAAAATATATAGTAGTGCATAGCTTATAAATGTGGGTATAGCCAGTATTTTAACCTTTGTATATTCATTCTTGTTGAATATAGCAGATGCAATAAAGTTTGTTATTATTAGTGTAATAATAACTACTAATATAATAATTAGTGTGGTTGCTAAGTTATTGTTTAATAGTGATTTGAATTGCTCTTGTAATATTCCACTTAGTGCAATTGTGAAAATAATTACAGACAAGTAATTAGCTAATATTAAAGTAGATACATATTCACTATAGTGTTTTGAGTATGTATTTATTATTTTGGTAATAAAATTTGTTTGGTTTTTATCTGATTCTAAATCAATATTATTTAATGATGTAAATGCTATCTTACTACCTGTAAAAATAATAGATAAAATGATAGTTGTAATTGCAGTAATTAAGTAGCTCATGTAATTTTATTTCTGTTTATCCTTATATGATATATATTCCATTTTATCGCCAATGTTTAAATGATGTTTTTCGCTATAAAAAGCGTTAACGCATAAAACATATTTTACATACTCAACAGTTGTTATTGTTTGTAGTGAGTAGGGCTTGTTATTAGGTGATATATCGGATATTTCATTATCAGAATTTATAAAAATAAAGTCTAATGCTATTTGTGTATTTTTCATCCAAAAATGGGTTCTTTTTTCTTTTTTAAAGGCGAATAACATTCCACAGTTGGGTTTTAGTTCTTCGTAAAATTGTAATCCATGTTTCATTTCATCATCTTCGTTAGATATTTCTATATCTAATTTTGCGATAGTATCTTTTAAAACTGATGATAAAATAATTAGTTCGCCTTCTTTTTTGAATACTGGTGTTTTAGTAACAAATTTAGGAGGAATGTTTTTATTTGCATGTTCCTTATTTGAGTGTTTTGTGTTACAACTCCAAAGTAATGATATTATCATTATAGAAAGAGATATTGTTCTATAAGTTTTGTGTTGCATGTTGGTATTTATTATTTTATTATTTTTCGTTTAGTTTTATTATATTTTTAGATATTGCATAAATAGTTAAACCTGAAAGACTTTTAACGCCTGTTTTTTCTATAATATTTTTTCGGTGGCTAATAACAGTATGTATGCTTATATTTAGAGTTTCGCCAATTTCTTTATTCGATTTACCTTCAGTTAAGCATATTAATACTTCAATTTCGCGTTGTGTTAATTCATCAGGTTCAGTTTCTATAACATTTGTGTTCGATATATTATTGCTGTTATTACTAATTTTACTAGCAATAGTGTTTTTGTTATCTGTTATTTTTAAAAAGTTATCAAATTTGCTTATTGTTTCATTATGAAAGAATGAATATAATAGTGCTAAAAATAAGATGTCCGAGTTTTTAGTTTTAAATTTTAAAAAATCAAGGTCTTTATTAATAATATGTATCGGATTTATAATTGCTATATGGTACTTTATATTTCTTTCATTGTATATAAGCTCATCTAAATCATGTATTCTGTATAGAAAATAGTTATTTTTTAATTTTAATATAAGATTTGATAATCCTTCATAAACAATGTCCGAAGGTTCTAAAATAGCAATATTTGTCCGTGATTTCTTCATTAGGCTTTTTTGTTTTCTATTTCTTGAATCAAAGGGACTAATATTCTTTCCTCAATAATAGCATGAATTAGTAATTCATTTTCTAATTCAAATAAATTATTTAATATTTTGCGTTTTAGAGTAAAGCTATTTTGTAATGATATATGTTTTAATAATAAATTTTTTATATCGGATAATTTTGTTTCTATATCAGTATGATGTTTAATATACTTATTTACTGTAAATTGAGTTTTGTTGTTTTCATTTTTACCTATTAAGTATAAAAAATACGGAAAAGCATTTTCTTCTTCATACTTTAAATGATCCGATACTTCTTGCAAATATGTATTAAAAAATATCTCAATTTGTTTTATGTCGTTATATTCCTCCGATTTATATAATTCTTTTATGTTTTGTTGAATTTCAGGAAACTTATTGCGATAATAAATGTGGTTATTATGTAAGAACTGCATTAATGTATAAATATCGATGTTGGTTTCCTGTACTTCTTCTTTGTTAGGATAAAAACCATTATATAAGTTGCTGATTAGTAAAAATGTTTGTAAATGTATGTTGTACTCATTACAAATTTGCTCTACTGTTTTATCGTTAATGGCATTTGTTATTTTAAAATGTTCCATCAGTAACAATAGATAAATATTATCATTTACTAAGTCAGCTAACTTAATATTCGGTTTTATATATTCTTTATGGGTTAGGTACATTTTCTGTGTATTAATTATTCTCTATATCCGATTTTTTATATACAGCAGTTTTTGCTATCATATCATGGAAAGCTAATTTCTTTTCGCCTAATACAAAAAAGCATCCTATAAATATTACTAAACCAAGAAAACTTGCTATTGAGTCAATAAAACCTATAAATGTAGTTATTGCTATTAGGTTTAAAATTGTACTAATATTTTTTATAGAAAAACGTAGCATTAATTTGTTTACTGATGCTTGTGTTCCATCTTGATTGCCTATTTGTATACCAAGCATTAATTTGCCTAATGTATAACCTTTAAATCCTTCAAGCAAATTGTATAAGAATGATGCAATAGCTATTGCTGGTGCCATTAACATCATAGTATTAGCAAAATTGCCATATATAGCTTCCATTTGTTCTATACTGTCTTCTGATATTTTTGACCAATCTACTAAATTCTCTAGTATATTAGGTATTGCAAAAATTATAATATAAGCTAATCCCGTTAGTATTAGTCCGTCAATAATAGCAGCTCCTAGTCTGCGTCCAAATCCTATTCTTTCCATATTTTTTAGTGTTTTATTAATTAAAGTTTTTGTTTTCTCCCACCTTACTTTCTTGGGCATTTAGTACTTCTTTAGTGTCTTTGTTAACTACAAAGCTTACAATATGCAAGTTTTCTCTATTTAGTACATTGTTAGGTATTTCTTTTTCTAATGAATATAAATATACATTTGCTTTTACACATTTATCTTTAGGGATAATATCTCCCTCTATATTTGTATATACTGTTCGTAATACATCGTTGTGTTCAAAATCTTCTATAAGTCCCTTGTGGTCATAATAAGGTGTATTGTTTTCTTGCTCTCCAATAATTTTATTTTCAATTAGGTATATTACTATTCCTAATGGCTTAGTTATAGTAGTGTCAAACCCTACTTTTGTTTCTAATTGTATTTTATTATCTATTATTTCAGAACTTATGGCCAATCCTAATGGAGCAGATGAACCTGTTTTTGAAAGTACTTCATCTAAATGTTTATCTTCATTACTTGACCATCTTTGTATTCTGTTTATCATTCCAATAGGGTATCCACTTTCGCCAGATAATTCTTCCAAAGCTTTGCTTTCATTACATTCTAAGAAATCGCCCCTATGAATGCTAACAGCAACAACCCTGTCAGATGTTTTTTTTGCTTCATGTATAGCATGAGCTACGCGAGGGCAATTAACACACCATGTTGCAGTAAAGTCTTCAATAAGTACTTTTTGTTCGTATTTGCCAGGTATTACAACTTTCACATTTAATGTATTACTTGTTAAATCTTTATATTTTGCGGTAACTGCAAATGTGCCTACTACTGGCGATGCAAATTTATTGTCCGATATAATTAATGTATCGTTAATTATTAATTCAGCATCTTTTGTTATATCTTTTTTGTTATCTCCTTCAACCATAAATATAAATGGAGAATTCTTGTATTGCTCAAAAAGGTTATTTTTTATTGTAAGTTTTATTTCTGTTACATCATCTAAATTGTCTTTGTTACAAGATGATAGTAATAATACTGAAACTATAAAATAATATAGATATTTGTGCTTTCTTGATAGTAAATTCATGCTGTTTGTTTTTATATGTTTATAAATTGTAATTGTATTTTATTTCATATTTATTTCGTAAATAAATAAATTGTTTTATTTTTACGGTTCAAAAATAATAAAAAAAATAATAATATTATGAAGAAAGTATTTATTTTATCAGTTTTATGCTTTGTGTTATCACAAACATTAATAGCACAAAAATCAATGCCTAATATTGAGTTAAAAACTCTTGAAGGGAAGTCGCTTAATGTATCTAAATATAGTAAGGGTAAGTTATTAATCTTTAGTTTTTGGGCAACTTACTGTGTTCCATGTATGAATGAATTAGATGCTATAGCCGAACAATATGATGATTGGAAAGATGAAGTGGATTTTGAACTTATAGCTGTTTCAATCGATGATGCAAGAGCAAAATCGCGAGTTAAGCCATTAGTAAATGGTAAGGGTTGGGAGTATCAAATCCTTTTAGATACTAATCAAGATTTAAAACGAGCTTTAAATATATCAAGCGTACCTTATGTAATTATTGTTCAAGATGGTAAAATAGTTTACTCACATTCTGGATATACACCAGGTAGCGAGGAGGCTTTGCTTGATAAACTTATTAAATTAAGTAAGTAATCGTTTTTTTTTACTATATTTTTAATTAAACAACAAAATGCAGTAGCTATATTATAATGTATAACTACTGCATAACTTTTTAATAAATATCAAGATATGAAGAAAACATATATAATAGTATGCTTAGTTTTTATAGTTGGTAATATTTTTGCACAAAAAAAATCATCGTTTACTATAGGTTTAGAGTCAAACATGCAATATTATGTTGATGATGATGTAACAGGTAAATTTGAAGAAGATAATAGGTTTAGAGCAAACTCATATCTAAAAGCAGAATATAAAATAAGTAAATTTGTAATAGGTACGCAATTAGAAAGTTATGCACCTCAAGCCTTACTTAATTATTCGCCCGCTTTTGATAAAGAGATACATTTCGGATTGTATTATGCTAAATTTTTGGCTAAAAAGATAAATATTGAGGCAGGTCATTTCTTTACACAGTTTGGTAACGGAATTATTTTACGCTCGTGGGAGGATAGACAATTAGGTATAAACAATGCAATATTAGGAGCAAAGGTAACTTATAAACCAACAGATAATGTGCAAATAACAGCTCTTAATGGTTTTCATCGTAATGGTTTTAAAATATCAGATGCTAATATTACAGGTTTAGATTTTGGTTGGAATATTAATGATTTATTTGGCAATTCTGATTATTCAGCATCTTTAGGAGGTAGTTATGTTGGTAGGTTTGATGAAACACAAGGAATTGATGTCTCAAAAGACTATTGGACACATTCTGTAGCTGGGCGTTATAGCTTAATATTTAATAATTTTTATACAAATGCAGAAGTTGTTGTAAAGGATAAAGATTATTTAGTAGAAAAACAGACAGTTGTACCTAATAAAAAATTTTATGGTAATGCGGTACAGCTAACCTTTGGTTATTCACAAAAAGGATTAGGAATAAATACTACACTTAGGCGTTTGGAAAATATGGGGTTCTATTCTGACCGCTTAAAATTTGCTAACCTATATAATGAGCAAATAATGAACTATCTGCCAGCAATAACAAAACAACACGATTATTCGCTTACCAATATTTATGTTTATCAGGCACAGCCACACATACAATTTAATCCTTTAGAGAAAGCGGGGGAGATTGGTGGACAGGTAGATATTTATTATACTGTTAAAAAGAAAACATGGTTAGGTGGTAGATATGGAATGAAAATATCAGCTAACGCATCAGCATGGTTTGGTTTAGGGGCGGATTATATTTCAGAATATAAGCGTTTAGATGTTGCTCCATTTGATTTAGGCGAACATTATTTCTCTGATTTTAATATTGAGATACGAAAAAAACTATCAAAAAAGGTATTTAGTATGGTAAGTTATGTTCATACCGATTATAATAAAGAATATGTAGAGGAGCACCCAGGGTTTGTACATGCAGATATAGTAGTGTTAGAGGGTACATTTAAAATTAAACGTAAAAGTTCCATAAGGTGTGAGGTATCGCATTTGTGGACACAACAAGATAAAAAGAATTGGGCTGAAGGAACATTAGAGTTTAATATAAACTCTCACTTCTCAGTATTTACAACTGATATGTATAATTATGGAAATAGTCATAAAGATGAGCAAGACCATTATTATTTGGTAGGAGGCAGTTTTTCAAAAGGCTCAACACGTATTGCTTTAAGTTACGGTAGACAACGCGGAGGAGTACTTTGTGTTGGTGGAGTTTGTCGTGAAGTACCAGCGGCTACAGGGGTTACATTTAATATTACAACTTCATTTTAAAAGTTCTGTAAATTTAATAACTTATTTTTAATAGAAAGAGGTCTGATTTTTTTTAGACCTCTCTTTTTTTATATAAAAAAAGAGTAATAGCAAATTTTAAGCCAAAACTATATATAATAAGGAGTACAAAGCACTTGATTTATAGATAGTATTTGATATATGTATATAATATAATATATTATATATTGTTAATATTTTGATTTATAGGTATATATGTGTGAAATGTTTTTGCTTGTTACCTCGATATTAATAAGGAAGTTAAATATAAAAAAATGAAAAAAAATATAAAAATTCTTGTTTTTTTTAAAAATAGTTTTAAATTTGGAGGCTTTAAAACATAAATTTATTAATTAAACAAAAAAAAGTATGAAAAGAATTTTTACAATTACAGTAGGCTTATTTTTAGCAATAAGCACATTTGCACAATTTAGTGTAACAAGAGCAGACGGAACAGAATATAAAGATGGTGATGTCTTTACTTTTAATGAAGTAGGTACTGAAAAAGGAGAACTGAAATTTATCATCACTAATAGTACAACTGATAATATATTTTTACAACTTGAGGTTGTAGATATTAAAAATGCAGATGGTTCAAATGCTCAAATTTGTTGTTTTGGTCAGTGTTTTCCGTCTATTAATAAAGGGAGAATATTCCCTTCAGAGAGTACAGCTCAGAGAATAGGTGCAAGTGAAAAACTTGAAGACGGTCATCTTGTAAATAAAGAAACTACTCCACAAAATGGAGCAGAGTCAATTGAATATATATTACGTATTTATCAAGTAACAGATGAAGGTAAACCTTTGGACGGTGGTAAATCAATAACATTTACATATAAATATAAACCAACAGCATCAGCTATTAATGATTTAGCTAATGCTAAATATAATGTATATCCAACACTTAGTAATGGAGATGTTGTTGTTACATCAGAAAGCAATAATGTAACAGTACAATTATTTAATGTAATGGGACAACCTGTTAAAACTTTTGTTGTAAATAAAGGACAAACAGCTTTAGACCTATCAGCTCTTAATGAGCAATTATATTTTGTTGTAATGCGTAACGCTAACAATAAAATAATAAACAAAACAAAAATAATGATAAAAAAATAGTATTAATCAGGCTTTTGTATTAATGCCTAATATAGATATCCGCAAGAGCTTTCTGAATAATCAAATTTCAAATATCCGTTTAGTTAAAATACGTACATTTGAATTTTATAATTAAGGTAAGCTGTTGCGGATTTTTTATTGCCGTATTTAATATAATTGCCAATAAATTTAAAGTAAGATGAAGAAAATCCATTTATTATTAGTTGCGATTTTTGCATTTAGTTTTATGGCTAATAGTCAGAATACAGATAGCAGAATTGACCGTAACTTAATTAATAACAGTGTAAAAACAATTAAAAAGAGTACTGATAAATCAGTAAAACAAAGTAAGGTAACTTTAGGAAATCAAGACTTTAAAGGAGGTCCTAATGACAATAACCTAAACACATCAGTAGTAATAAGAACATTACAAGAAGCAAAAAAAGAAGGGACTACATTAATTGATTTATCGGAGTATGCAGGAAAGTCGGTATATATTGGTTGGAGAGATAAAACTAATGACGGAGCATACTTAGCTATTGATAATGTTAAGGTATTTCAAAAAGACGATAAGTTAGCTTTAGACATTAAAAATGTTGATTATCCTAGTGAGGTAACAGTAAATAGCAATGTTGATATTAGTTTAACAGTACAAAATGCAGGAATGCAAAAAATATCATCGTTTAAAGTAGAGTGGAAAATTAACGGAATGTATGCTAAATCTCAAACAGTATATGAGAATTTAAACTTTAACGATAATCATACGTTTACATTAGACCCTAAACCTAGATTAACAAAGACAGGTAATAATAATTTTGAGTTAAAAATAACTAAGATAAATAATAAAACATTAAGTGAAGTAATAAAAACCAACTTTACAATAAAGGCTATTAAAGAGGGAGGTATGGAAATGCCTAATGTAAAATTATTGTCAGAAACATTTACATCGTCAACTTGTCCTCCTTGTGCTCGTTGGAATCCAGTTTTAGATAGATGGCTAAATCAACATAAAGAAGTTAATTATATAAAATATCAAGTATGGTGGCCAGGTAAGGATAAGTATTATATTCCAGCTTGTAAAACAAGAATTATGTATTATGTAGGTGGAGGTTCGTTAGGAGTTCCTATGCAATTTGCTCAAGGAAAAAATATTCAGCCAGATACATATGGATTAGATAAAGAATTGGGTAAGTGTACAGGCAAATCTACAGTAGCAATACAATCAAAGCCAACATATAGCGGTACAAATATTAGAGTTCCTGTAAAATTAAAATCTACAAAATCAACATCGGACTTAGTGTTACATGTTGCTATTTGTGAAAAAGAAACAACTGGTAATGTAGGGTCTAATGGAGAGCGTGAATTTCACCATGTGTTAATGGCGATGTTGCCAAGTGCTAATGGTACATCTTTAAATTTAACAGCAAATCAAATACAAAGTAAATCATTCTCTAAAAACATGTCTTCTACTAATGTTGAGGAGATGTCGGATTTAGTTGCAGTTGTTTTTGTACAGAATAAATTTTCAAAAAAGGTTATTCATTCAGAAACTTTTGATATAAAACCAGGTTCAAAAGGTAATTTTACTACTATTGTAGAAAAAGCAAATAGTAAGGCAGAAAATGTTATCTTTAAGCAAAACTTTAATAGCACACCAGAACAGACCTTACCAGCTGGTTGGACAGCTTTTGACGTAGATGGTAATACACCAAACTCAAATAATCAATATCCATATAAAAAGTGGGGTTGTGCAACATTAAACTCAGGCGAAACAATGGCAATTGTAACATCTTGGTTTACTCCTGCAGGAACATCTGACGATTGGATGTTTACACCTAAAATTGACTTACCAGCAGCACAGGAGGGTAAGGTAATTCTATTAGAGTATCTGGAAAAACAACTTGCTAAAGATGAAAAATGGTACGACTCGTATGAATTACGTATAATGGTAGATGTGCCAAAGCCAAAGGCAACTTTACACGCAAGTACAAAATTAACGGAATCAAATCTGAACAATGCTAAATTAACTATAAATCTAAAAGATGAGCAATTCCGCTATTCAAGTGTGATGAAGTCAGATTTTATCCTTAACAAAGCACCTCAGGGTACTACAGTTAAAAGTGCTAATTTTATATCTAAAACTAAAGCAGAAATAACATTAGCCTTTGACGGAACAGACTTTGATAAAGATATAAATAATTTTAGTGTTACTATAAAGAAATCGGCATTAAAAAGTGGTAATAGCTTAACTACTAATGATATAAATATAAAAGCAGTTAAGGAGAATGCAATAGCAACAATAAGTGCTGTTACTCCATTAAGTGAGGATAACTTAAATGGTGCAGTTGTGAAATTTAAGGTAAGTGATGATACATTTAAGAGTTATGTAAGTACAAGTAACTTTGTATTAAACGGACAGCCTAACGGCTTAACTATACAGTCAGCACAGCGTATTAACAGTACTCAAGTTAAATTAACCCTTGCTTTTAATAATACCGATTTTGATACCGATTTTAATAAGTTTAATATAACTGTTAAAGCAAATCAATTAAATGGAAATGCTAGTTTAACAAGTAATAGTCTTAAAATTAAGAGTCTGCAAGAGAGTGTAACAGTAAATTCTGTAGAGTTAGATGAAAGTAATTTGAATGGAGCTACTTTAACGCTAACTTTAACAGGCGAGAAGTTTAACAGTACATTAAATAAATCGGATTTTACATTAAACAAATTCCCACAAGGAACAACTATTGGGGCAGTAAAATGGAAAACTAATACTACTGCTACTATCACATTAAGTTTCGATGGAACTGATTTTGATAATACATTGTCAAATTGTAACGTTAAAGTAAATGCTAGTGCTTTAAGCAGAAACTCAAGTCTTATTAGTAATAACTTTTCAATTAAGCCAAAAATTGAAACTGTAACTATTACTAGTACAACTAATTTAAGTGAAGAAAACTTAAATGGAGCTACTGTTAATTTAGTATTGAGTGGTGAAATATTTAATTCTACAACATTAAACAAACAACACTTTATATTAAACAATGCCCCACAAGGAGCATCAATACAATCAGTTACTCGATTAAGTAATACTAAGGCTAAAGTAACATTTGCTTTTGACGGAACAGACTTCGATAATGATGTTACTAACTGTAATATAACAGTAAAATCATCAGTATTAAGCCGAGCTGCTGATATTACAAGTAATAACTTTACAATAAAAGCAAAAGTAGAAACAGGAGATGCAGTGCTTAAAATATCAGCATCAGCATTATCTGAGGCTAATTTAAATAATGCAAATATTACAATGACATTAACTAATGAAACTTTTGCAGATGCGACATTAAGTGCTTCTAATTTTATATTGAATAATGCACCAAATGGTTTAACTGTTAAATCGGTAAGTTATACTAACTCAAAACAAGCAACATTGACGCTTGCTTTTAATGGTTCTGATTTTGATACAAATATCGATAACTTTAATATAACTGTAAAAGGATTAGAATTAAGTAACGGTAAGGATTTAAATAGTAATAACTTAACTATTACAGCAAAAATTGAATCAGTACAAATTGACCCTCTAGAACCTTTATCAGAAAGTAACTTGAATGGAGCAAAAATTTCAGTTAGGTTAGTTAGTGAGACTTTTGCAGATGCAACATTAAGTACATCTAACTTTATATTAAATAATGCACCAAGCGGAACAACAGTTCAGTCGGTTAAGTATAACTCAGAAACCTTCGCTCAAATAACCCTTGCCTTTAATGGAGGTAACTTAAGTGTTGATATTGATAATTTTAATATCACAGTAAAATCACAAGAATTGAAGAGTGGTACAGATTTAACTAGTAATGATTTAACAATAACATCATTAGCTGAATCAGTAACTATTACTCCTGAGCAAGAGTTAACCGAAAGTAACTTAGATGGAGCAAGAATTACAGTTAGGTTAAATAATGAAAAATTTGCAGATGCAACATTAAGCACATCTAATTTTATATTAAATAATGCACCAAACGGAACAACTGTACAATCGGTTAATTATGATAATCCAAGAGAGGCAACGCTAACACTTGCTTTTAATGGCGAAAATCTTGATGCAGATATTTATGATTTTAATATAACTGTAAAAGCTATAGAATTAAATGGTAATACTGATTTAACTAGTAATAATTTAACAATTAGGTCGTTATCTGAATTTGTTACTATTACTCCAGCACAAGAATTAACAGAAAGTAACTTAGACGGAGCAAATATTAATATAGTATTAAGTAATGCAAAATTTGCTGATAACACATTATTAGCAACTAACTTTATATTAAATAATGCACCAAACGGAACAACAGTTCAGTCAGTTAATTATGTTAGTGAAACAACAGCAACCTTAGTACTTGCTTTTACTGGTGAAAATATGATTTCAGATATAGATAATTTTAGTATTACTGTAAGAGCTAATGAGTTACATGGTTCTTCTGACTTAACTAGTAATAGTGTAACAATTAAGGCATTGGTTGAAAGTGTAACAATTACTCCAGAAGAAAACTTAACAGAGAAGAACCTAAATGGAGCAAAGATAAATATTGAATTAACTAATGAAACATTTGCAGATGCAACATTAGATAAAGCTAATTTTATATTACATAATGCACCTGCAACTACACAAATTAGTACAATAACTTATAATAGTAGTAATAGTGCCGATATTACTTTAGAGTTTGACGGAACAGACTTTGATAAAGATATTAAAGATTTTAGTATTACAGTAAAAGCTGTGGAGTTAAACGGAAATATAGATATGACAAGTAATAGCATTGCTATTAAAGCTATTGAAGAATATGTTGAAGCTCAGTTAATTGTTGAGGTGCAAGGAGATAGTTTAACAGAAAAGAACTTGAATGGTTCAATGCTTAAATGTACATTAAAGAATGAGAAATTTATACAATTCGACCGTTCGTATTTTATATTAAACAATGCACCAGCAGGTTTAAATATTATTGCAGCAAAAGCCATTTCGCAAACAGAGGCTATGCTTACGCTAACCTTTAACGGAATGAATTTTGATAAAGATATACCTGATTTTAGTGTAACAATAAAGAAAGAATTATTACAAAAAGATTTTGATGTAGTAAGTAATGCTTTAACTATAAAAGCAGATAAAGAAGGTTCTCCAAATGCTATTACAGAGCAAGAAGCATCAGTAAAGATATATCCTAATCCTATTAACGATTATATAATAATTGAATATAATGCAGTTAATAATGATGATATTACGCTATCTGTAGTAGATAACTTTGGACGAGTTTTAAAAACGGAATCGTATAAACCTCAGTTCTCAACATTAAAAACACGCTTAGATTTTAGCAATATTAATAAAGGTTGTTATTATTTAATAATACAACAAGGTAATAGCAAAACTATTAAGCGAATAATAAAATAATATGTTTTAATTAAGTATAGTAAAAGGTGTCCAATTCATTTTTTGGACACCTTTTTTTGTATAGTAACTAATTTGTAAGTCATTTTAGTCTTATAGGTATTTTATTCATATCATTGATTTTAAGATATTTTGAGTTTTTAATAGTTTTCGTTTTATAGAAACGAGGTGAATTTTTGTTATATTTTATGATTTGTTTCTTAAAAAAAATATATATCTTGCTTCGCAATATTAATCAGGTTATGTAAATAACCATAAATTTTTATTATATGAAAAAAGTATATGTATTATTAGTAGCAGTGTTTGCATTTAGCTTTTTAGCTAATAGCCAACAAGCTGAAAGAAGACTTAACAGTAATTTTAAGTCAAGTGTTAAACATGTAAAAAGCAACTCCAAAGCTAAAGAAATTATATTTCAAGAAGACTTTGAAGGAGTTGATGTTGGACAAATGCCCGACGGTTGGTTTGTTTTTGATGTTGATAAACAAACTCCAGCAAACCAAGGTTCTATAAATCCTAAATGCCAACAATGGAACGTTCAAGCTCTAGGACAGGCACCAAATATCTTTAAAATGCCTGTGGTTACAGCTTATTTTGACCCAGTAGGTACATCTGATGATTGGATGTTTACAAAAAAAATAGATATTCCGAATGTAGAAGCTGATGAATTTATTTTATTAAAGTTTAAGGAGTATAGTTTGGCTCAAGCACAAAAATATTGGAACTCTTATGAGGTTCGTATTATGGAGGAAGAACCTACAGAGGATAATATTAGCACTTCAACAGTAATAGCTCCTTTAAAAGTGGCAGAATTTAATGTAGATATAACAATAGACTTAACAGCTTATGCTAATAAGTCTATATATATTGCATGGAGAGACCATTCCGTAGATAAATCACTATTAGCAATAGATGATATTAAGGTAATAAAAACACCAAAAGAAACAAAATTAGAAATGATAGGGGCGGAAATTTCATCATTTTCTATTTTGCCTCAAAATTCTAATATAGATGTTATTGCTGGTGTTAAAAATGTAGGAACAGAGGATATTAATACATTTACCGTTGTATGTGCTGTTAATGGAGTGGATTTAGCTGAGCAAAAAATAACATTAACAGAGCCAATGAAAGCAGATGGTAAAAATATATTTAATTTAGACCCTAAGCCAACATTAACTAATGTAGGAGAGAATACAATAGAAGTAAAGGTAACAAAAGTAAACGATGCTGATTTGGCAGACCCATTAAAAGCAGAAATAATAAAGGTTACAGCGTATGAGGTTGATGCTAATATGCCTAATATGAAATTATTATCTGAAACATTTACATCATCAACTTGTGGACCTTGTGCAAAGTGGAATCCTATGTTAGATTCTTGGATAGAGCAGCAAAAAGGTAATGTTAATTATATCAAATATCAAGTATGGTGGCCAAATGCAGGCGACCCATATACAATAGATGCTTGTAAACAAAGATTAGTTGAGTATTATAAGCCAGCACAATTAGGAGTTCCAACGCAGTATTTACAAGGTGTTAATACTCCTGTTGTAGGACCACCTACTATTGACAAGTTAAGTGAAATGACAAATGCGTTAACTGCACTTAAGTCATGTATTTCAATAGCATCAGAGCCAGAATTTGAAGGTAAAAAAATTACGGTACCAGTTACTGTAAATTCGGCAATAACAACTTCTGATTTTGTTTTACAAGTTGCAATTTGCGAAAAAAAGACAACTAAAAATGTAGGAACTAATAGAGAAACAGAATTTCATAATGTGTTAATGGCAATGGTTCCAAATGCAAATGGAACAAATCTTGATTTAACCAAAGGCGAAAAATTTGAAGAGGTATTAGAGATAGATATGACAGGTACGCATGTTGAAGAAATGTCAGACTTAGTTGCGGTTATTTTTGTTCAAGATTCAAAAACACAACAAGTATTAAACTCTGAAACTTTTGAAATAACAGGAGAAGCAATAGCTGTAACAGACGTAAGCCTAAGCGAAACAACTAAAGAGCTAAAAGTAGGTGAAACTTTTACTCTAACTGCAACCATAGAGCCAAACAATGCGGAAAACAAAAACATAACATGGAGCAGTAGCGATGATAACATTGCTAAAGTAGATGCGAACGGTTTAGTAACCGCAGTATCTGAGGGAACAGCCACCATTACCGTAACAACAGAGGACGGTGGTAATACTGCAACTTGCGATGTAACGGTAAAAGCGGGTTCTGGTACAGGTATAAATGATAATAAAGCAAATAATATAAAAATATACCCAACATTGGTAGAAAACGGTTTTGTCGTAGAGACCTCTAATATATTAGCATTAGATATTTATAGCCCGACAGGTAAAAAAGTAAAAACAGTAAAACTAACAAACTCAAAGCAATTTATAAATGTTAGCGATTTACAGTCAGGTATGTATATGGTAAAAGTAGGCAATGAGGTTATTAAATTTGTAAAAAAATAGTAACTACAAACCTTATAACTAACATCGACCTCACTGGTTTTCAAACCGGTGAGGTCTTTTTAGTAAATAAATATAAACTAAAAGCAATATATAAATGAGATATCTACCCATGTTTTTTATTTGTGTTTTGTATTCGTGTAGTACTTTAAATAATACCGTAGATAATAAAGCAAATAATAAACTTTTAGTAATTGCTAATGAACAATTTGGAAAGGATTTTGTTGTCCAATATAACAGCTATAAAACATATGCTTTATGTAAGCGCATATCTAATGATAGTAATAAAAATCCTAATAGTTTATGTGAGTTTTTTGTGCTAAATTTGCAAACTAATAAAATAGAATATCAAGATAAAATATCATCTTGCAAAGTTAGTTGGGAAAGTGCAAATGAATTAAGGTTAGTAAAGCAACTTGGCATAATTAATTCGCCCCAAGAGAATGGTCAAGTTATATCTATATATAATTTAAAAACAAAAATGAAAACAAAGTTAACTACTGCTGTTAGATAATAATGGTAGAATTACCACTAAAAATAAAAAGATATGAATAAGAATAAACGATTAATTTTAACTTTAACAATTATTTCGGTATTGGGTTTAGCATTAGTTTATTATATTAATAAACCTAAGCGTTATACTCCTCAGCAGATATGGGAGCAACAGTATCAGAAAAAGAAAGAAAGGCGTAAAAAAGGATATAATAAAGCCGATAAACCAGATAAATTTACAGAGTATTATAATTTAATAACTACTCCAATTGGTAAAAATGGTAATGGGTACGAGATGGGGTATCAGGTTAAGGAGTTAAGTAAAGCAATAAAGCGTAATAATAGCAAATCGGGTAATTTTGTTAAGAATAGTTTAAACTTTGTTTCGAGAGGGCCTGCAAATATTGGTGGGCGTACACGTGCAATTTTAATTGACCCTGATGATGAAAAGCATAAAACTTGGATTGTAGGTTCTGCAAGTGGTGGTATTTGGCGTACAACAAATGAAGGTAACTCTTGGGAGAATCTATCTGATCAGTTTACAAACTTAGGAGTAAATGCTTTGGTAATGTCTGAATCAAACCATAATGTAATTTATGCAGGTACGGGCGAGAGTTTCCCTGGTAGTGCGCAAATTTATGGTAATGGCATATGGAAAACTACCGATAAAGGAGAAACATGGAAACAGCTTAAGCAAACAGGTGCAGATGATAATTTTGGCTATGTTAATAGATTGGTTGTTGACCCTACAAACGAAAATATCTTGTTAGCAGCAACTGAAACTGGTATATTTCGTTCAGAAGATGGTGGTGAAGCATGGCAACAAGTTCATACTAGTTCTAAAGGAGTTGAGAATTTAGTTGCAAAACCAGATAATTTTAATATTCTGTATGCAGGGGAGCATTCTGTAGGTATATTGCGTTCTGTTGATGCTGGTAAAACATGGAAAGATATATCAAAAGGTTTAGGTGGAGGTACTCGTTTTGAGATAAGTGTTTCACCAGCTAATACTAATTATGTTTATGTCAGTAAAAATATGGGTAGAGATGCTTCAGAGGTATTTGTTTCAAATAATGGTGGAGATACTTGGGCTAAATATAATGATGATGAACACTTTTTAGGAGGCCAAGGAGATTATGATAATATAATAACAGCTCACCCTTATAATGAGAAAGAAGTGTATGTTGGAGGAGTTAATTTATGGCATTTAACTTTTGACGGTGCAATAAAATCAATGTCAACAATAGTTGATGCTTACTCTGAAAATACTGATTTTCTTACCTTTGTTGATTTTTCAGGGGGTAAATTTCCCAAATTAGGTGGTGGATTAGATACTACTGATTTTGTCGAAAGAACGCCCAGTGATTGGGTTTCTGTAGAAATACGCTTTGGAGCAGGTCTTAAGCAAAAAGCTCATCGTTTTACTGTACCCGATAATGCAACAAGTGGGGTTGCATCTTATCAATATACATATGCTGATTACGTTGATGTTCCTTTTCAGGTATGGGACGTTACTAATAACAGACAGTTAATGGTATCGTTTCGCGACCAAGAAAAAGACGGTAAATTTAATCTGTATGAAAGAAAAGGTGATGGTTATGGCAAAACGGGAAGAGAGTATATTTTTGTAAATGCAGAGGAATACGACCCTAATAATCCAAGTCCTAGAATAGCACAACAGGGAAAGCACTTATATAAATGTTTGTATATGTTTTGGGCTATGTTATCTCCTAATAAAGTATGGCAACCAAATAATTTACCAAATTCTAAAATAGTAGTTGAATATGGTAAACTCCTTTTACAAAACGGAAGCAAAGTTTGTATTGGCGATGCTTATGGAGAACATGGCGGATATAATCAATATCAGCAAGGTCAGGCTTACAATTCTACTTCAATACCAGGATTACACCCCGACCACCATGCTTTGGTAATAATACCTAGGGGTAAGGGTAAATTCACTATGGTTAGTGGAAGTGATGGAGGTATTGCTATCTCAAAGAATGAAGGTAAAACATTCCGAATGAGGATACGTAATTATGTTACAACTCAGTTTTATGGAGTAGCAAAACATCCTACGCAAAATGATTATATAGGAGGAATGCAAGATAATGGAACGTGGATGTCAAAAACATCAGGTTCGTCAAATTATAAAAGTAAATATTACTTTATGTTGGGTGGCGATGGTTTTGAGTGTTTATGGCATGCCAAAAATCCTAAAATGCTACTTGGTAGTATTTATAATAATGCTATCTGGAAGACTACCGATGGAGGAAGAAATTGGAATCAGGCACAGAATGGTATAACTCAGCAAGATGGTCCTTTCTTAACAAGATTATCTGCATCAGTACAAAATCCTGATTTGATTTTTGCAGTGGGTAATACAGGTGTGTATCGTTCAGATAACTTTGGTGATAACTGGGATAAGATTAATATATCGGATAATTGGACGTATTATATAAAAGCTTATAGTAGTTATAAAGTAACATCGGCACACAATGTTGAGGTATCTTTGGCTGATGGTAATATAGTATGGACAGGTGGTGGAATGAAATCAGGAGTTTTAGATATGCATGTATCAACCGATGAAGGAAAATCATTTAAAAAAGTAAACCAATATGGTAAATTAGATATGAATGCTCATATTAGTGGAATCGCAACGCACCCTACCGATGCTAATACTGCGTATTTATTATTCTCAAATAAAGGTAAACCAAAAATTCTTAGAACAACTGATTTAGGTAATAGTTGGGAAGATATTTCAGGTTTTGAAACTAATAATACTAGTAATAATGGATTCCCAGATGTTGTCGTTCATAGTTTAGTGGTTATGCCTCATAAAACTAATGTTATTTGGGTAGGAACTGATATTGGTATGTTTGAGTCGGAGGATAATGGTAAGTCGTGGCATGTATTAGAATCTAATCTTCCACGCGTAAGTATATATGATATGCACATATTTGGTACTCAGTTAGTAATGGCAACTCATGGGCGAGGAGTATGGACTTTAGATATTCCAGGGTTGGTAAACATAGATAGTAAGCTTGTAGATAATACTACTGAGGTTAAGGTCTATCCTAATCCTAACAACGGAGAATTCTATATCGAGTTAGGTGCAGATAATAGTCAGGTTGAGGTATTTAACTCTATGGGGGTAAATGTTTTCTCTAAAAAATATCTGTATGCAGGAAAATATCAGGTAGTGTTGCCAAATGCTAAAGCGGGGACTTATATTATTAAAACACGTAGTGGCAATAAGGTATCATCAAATAAAATAATTGTACGATAAAAAAATGTTTAGTGCTAAATTTAAAGCAAAGGCAAAAAAGAATATCTTGTTATATATAGGGCTATTATTTTTATATATAGCCCTATTAACAAGAATATTTGTAAGTAAACAAGTGTCGTTATTCTTTTTAGCAATAGCAATCTGTTTTAAATTGGCATTTGCTTTTCAGCGAATAAAGAAAACAACTTATAAAGTAGGCTATGAGTTGGTATTGTTTATAGTAGGATTATCATTATTTTTAACAGGAGTGTATGCTCCTTTGCCAGACTTTATTTGTTCTCCTTTTTTATTAATAATACCAGGTTTGGCAATGAAGATAAGCTCTGTTGTTATTCTTATAAGAAAACTGAAAAAAGCATGAGTTTTTATTAGGTTGTTGGGGTTATGGGTATTCGGTTTTATGTGATTTATAGATACCTGTAAAATATTTATATGTAGCACGAGGTATTTAAAACCTAGCACCCAATACCTTAAAAAGAAGCTAAGGCATTTTTTAACTTCTCAATGTTGGAAGATGATTGCTCAAAAGCTGTTCCTATCACTATCATATCGGCACCTGAATTATATACATCTTTAATATCAGTATCGGTTTTAATTCCTCCACCTACAATTAAAGGAATATTAATGTTTGCTTTCACGCTTTGTATCATTTCAGAAGAAACATGTTTTGTAGCTCCGCTACCAGCCTCTAGGTATATTGCTTGTAAACCTAATAATTCACCAGCTAAGGCGGTTGCAACAGCAATATCGGGTTTATTGTATGGTATTGGCAAAGTGTTACTCATATATCTTACTGATGTTTGTTGTTCATCGCCAATAAGCATGTATCCAACCGATAAAGCTTGTAAATTGAATTTCTTGATAAAAGGAGCAGCTTGTACTTGATTGCCAATTAAAAAATCAGGATTTCTACCAGATATTAATGTTGTAAATAATATTCCGTCAGCCTTATTTGATAGCTGAATATTACTTCCTGGAAATATATATGTGGGAATATTTGTAGTTTCTTTTATGCTTTGGATTGTTAAATCAATATCATTAAATAATAAACTACCTCCAATTAAGATAACATCTGGTAGGGTAGGAGATAAAGTGTTTAATAACTCAGCAAATTTCCCTTTGTTATATTTGTCAGGGTCAATAAGCAGAGCAAAAACTTTTTTATCTTTATTATCGTCAAATATCATATTCTCAATTAATGTTTAATGATTAATGTTTAATGATTAATTGGTAATTAAACTGTTTAGTAATCTGTAAAGTACTTATCACTATTACTATTTATGAGGTATATTTATCTACTATCCTTAACAAATAGCATTAATTAATCATTAAACATTAACCATTAATAATTATTAAAACAATCCTTGTTTATATTTCTCTTCTATTTTCTTAAGCATATCAATAGTCATAGAAGATAAATCATATTTTGGATTCCAATTCCATTCTGCTCTTGCACAAGAATCGTCCATTGAGTTTGGCCAGCTATCAGCAATTTGTTGTCTTACATCGTCAATATCATAATCCATAACAAAGTCAGGGATATGTTTTTTTATTTCATTGCTAATCATTTCAGGGTCAAAACTTATAGCAGTAATATTAAATGAATTACGATGAATAAGTTTTGTAGGGTCTGCTTCCATTAACTGTACTAAAGCATTTAAGGCATCAGGCATATACATCATATCTAAAAATGTTCCTGCTTTCAGATTACAAGTATATTTTTTATTTTTTATAGCATCGTAATATATTGAAACAGCATAATCAGTAGTTCCTCCACCCGGTAAGGTTACGTTTGATATAATACCCGGGAAACGTACCGAACGAGTATCAACACCAAAACGGCTATGGTAATAATTGCTTAACATCTCGCCAGATACTTTACATACACCGTATATTGTATTTGGTTGCATTACTGTATCCTGAGGGGTGTTGTCTTTTGGAGTGGTTAAACCGAAAGCTCCTATTGAGCTTGGTGTAAATACTGCACAATCTTCATCTTTAGCAATATTTAAACTGTTTTCTAAAGCAGTCATATTTATTTTCCAAGCTAACTGTGGATTTTTCTCGCCAGTTGCCGATAAAAGAGCTACCATATTATAAATGGTGTCAATTTTATACTTTTTAACAATCTCGCTGAATCGGTTTCCGTCCAAAGCATCAAGAACCTCAAAAGGTCCGTCTGCTATTTTTTTACATCTTTCGGCATCAATATCAGTTGCTACTACATTGTTATTGCCATAAATGCTACGTAAGTAAGGTACTAATTCTGAGCCTATTTGTCCACCAGCTCCTACTACTAATATGTTTTTCATTTGTTAAAAATTAAGAATTAAAATTAAGAATTAAGAATGTCAATTTCTTATTTTTTGCAAATATAAAACAAGTTTGTAAAAACATTAATTTCTATTGTAAAAACTTTTATTGAATTATCATTTATAAGGCATAATGTAAAAGAAATATTTCTTTAGACTGAACTAAAAACGGTTGGCAAACAACTTGCCAACCGTTTAACATATTAAAACTTAAAGTGAGAAAAATTACTTTTTAATAATCTTGAAAACCTCTTGGTTTACTTGTACAAAATAAACACCTTGTTTTATATCGCTAACATCAATAAACTGTTTGTTGCTTGTTAGTTTTACTGTTTTAACTTTTGCTCCTGCTTGGTTGTAAATTGATAACCACAGCTCACTAGTGGTATTTAAGACTTGTGATGTCTCTATAGTAAACCTATTGTTTACAATAGTAGGGTAGATGCTTGTGGTATTTGTAATATTATCATTTATACCAGTTCCGTTTTTAACTACAGTTACCTCGCAAGTTGCGGTTTTTGCACCGTCCTCAGTAGTTACGGTAATAGTAGCATTACCCTTAGCTATTGCTGTTACAACTCCATTATCAACCGTAGCAATTGCTTTATCGCTACTGCTCCATGTTACATTTTTGTTTGTAGCATTTTCAGGTTGAATAGTTGCAGTTAGTGTAACGTTTTCTCCTACGTTTAACTCTTTTGCTGTTTCGCTTATGCTTATTCCAGTTACAGCAACAGTGTTTACTTTAACATTGCAAGATGCAGTAAAACTACCGTCCTCAGTAGTTACGGTAATAGTAGCATTACCCTCGGCTACTGCCGTTACAACTCCGTTATCAACAGTTGCAATAGCCTTATCGCTACTGCTCCATGTTACATTTTTGTTTGTAGCGTTGTTTGGTTCAACTGTTGCCGTTAGTGTAAAGTTTTCACCTATGTTCAATTCTTTTGTGGTTTCGCTTATGCTTATTCCAGTTACAGCAACAGTGTTTACTTTAATATTGCAAGATGCAGTAAAACTACCGTCCTCAGTCGTTACTGTAATAGTTGCATTACCCTCAGCTACTGCAGTTACAATACCATTCTCTACAGTTACAATATCCTCATTGCTACTGCTCCATGTTACATTCTTGTTTGTAGCGTCAGTAGGCTCTATTGTGGCAGTAAGTGTAAAGTTTTCGCCTACGTTTAACTCTTTTGTAGTTTCGCTTATGCTTACTCCAGTTACAGCTATTACTTTTGGTACAACTGTTAAATCTACATTAGCAGTAAAGTTGCCATTATTGGTTGTTACTGTTATTTTAGTTGTGCCTACAGCTATAGCAGTTACCATACCATTGCTATTTATTGTTGCAATATTTTCATTACTACTACTCCAAGTTACAGCCTTATTTGTTGCATTATCTGGTGTTATTATAGCTTTTAGTTGAGCTGTTTGGTCAACTTCTAAATCACCACCATCATATTTTATGCTAACTCCTGTTACTGCTATGGCTTGTTCTACTATTGTTAGTTTGCCCTCTATAAAAGTTATTGTGTAATTACTACCTGCCGACAAAGTACCTTGTTTAATAGCATATTCGCCAAGTTCTTCACCTGCATCACGTTTTAATTTTCCTGTAAATTTATCGCCAGCTATTAATGTAGGCTCTGTTGTATAAGTTAATTCTGGTTCAGTTGTACCTTTTACTTTAGTAATATTATCAGCTGTTACTGTTATTGGTTTTGGTGTAATTTTAAATTTTACATTTTTAGTAACAGTTATAGAATAATTATCATGAGATAAATTACCCTTAGTAATAGTATAAGAACCAACATTATTGCCTTCTACACGGCTTAAGCTACCATTAAGTTTATCGTTGTTTATTAATTCAGGTGTTACTGTATAGGTAATAGCAGGGTCATTTTCGCCATACACTTTGCTTTGTCCTGAGTTTGCTGTTACTGTAATTGGTTTCGCTTTTACAATAACCTCAATTTTAGCTCGTAAGCTTTCTAAAGATGTGCCATTTTTTACTTGGCTCACCCAAAAGTATTGTGTTCCTACTGTATTGGTTGAAGGGGTAGGAGCAGTAGTTAATGCTGTGCCACCTTCTTCTTGATTATACCAACGTAAAGTATGGTTATCTAAAGCAGTTGCTGTTAATGGAGTTGCTACATCTCCGTATATATAATTAACAGGTGAGATAACTATTGGTTTATCTATTGTAATTTTCCAGCCATACCATTTATTATCGTTTGTATTGCCATCATCTACAGCTTTGTAATTGTTGATAGCTGTTTGCAATTCGCTACCTGTTAGCTCTATGCCATCTTCATTTATAAATGTTAATAGATTATTTTTAGGTACTTTAGTAAAAGTATTACTTTTAACAGTTGGAGGTGTTTTGCCTAATTTTAACTCTGTTAGATTTGTACAATACTTAAAGGCATAGTTGTCAATACTTGTAACCTTTGGTAAACTTACTGAGGTTAAATCATAACAAGCTGAAAATGCGTCAGTTCCAATATTTGTAACCTTTGGTAAACTTAATGAAGTTAAACCACAAGAAAAGAATGCACGAGTTCCAATATTTGTAACCTCTGGTAATTTTAATGTGGTTAAGTCGTAACTTGAGCGAAATGCATCGTCTCCAATATTTTTAATTTTAGCAATACTAACGCTTTGTATGTGAAGATTAAAATATTGCTCGTTACTATATATGTTAGGTAAATCTGCAACTGTATTAATATTATCAGTTACTGTAAAATGAGTCATGCTTGAAAATACCTTATAATAATTCCCTTTTAGGTATTTCCAATCATCGGTAACAACATTCCCTGCTATTATTTCTAATTTTGTAATCTTTTTAATGCCCGTGTTTTTAACAGCTTCTTTTAAGTTGTCTCCTCCGTATATGGTTTCTTGGTCGTTTACCTTTATTGCTATATTAGATGTTAAAACAGTAACCGTACAAGTTGCGGTTTTCCCTCCGCTATTAGTTGTTACGGTAATTATTGCCGTTCCTTCAGCATTAGCTGTTACTACACCGTTTTCATCAACAGAGGCTATGGTTTCATCGCTACTGCTCCAAGTTACTTTTTTGTTTGTAGCTTCAGCTGGTGTAAATATTGGAGTTAGTGTAAAGGTTTTACTTAGTTTTAACTCTTTTGTGGTTTCGCTTAAACTTACTGCTGTTACATCTATTGTTTCTATAAACCAAACATACCACTTATTATCGTTTGTATTGCCATCATCTACAGCTTTGTAATTGCTGATAGCTGTTTGCAATTCGATACCTGTTAGTTCTGTGCCATCTTCATTTATAAATGTTAATGTATTATTTTCAGGTACTTGGTCAAAAGAATTACTTGTAGCAGTTGGTGCCGTTTTTCCTACTTTTAACTCTGTTAATTTTTTACATGTTGAAAAAGACCATTCTCCAATACTTGTAACATTTGGTAAACTTACAGATGTTAAAGCGGAACATGTACTAAATACGCCTTTGTCAATATTTTTAGCCTTTGGTAATTTTATATTGGTTAAGTTTGTACATTGAAAAAATGCTCTTGTTCCAATACTTTCAGCCTCTGGTAAACTTATTGTGGCTAAAGCGGAACAGCCGTAAAATGCCGTTTTTCCAATACTTTTAGCCTTTGGTAATTTTATATTGGTTAAGTTTGTACATTGAAAAAATGCCTCGTCTCCAATACTTTCAGCTTTTGGTAAATTTACCGTTGTTAAGTTCTTATGTTGGTAAAATGCTCTGAAATTAATAGTTGTAGCATCAGGGAAGTTAACTGACACTATATATTTATTTATCCCGCCAATTTTTGTGATAGTAGGAATACTAATATGTTGTATAGTATTTGAAAAATATTTACTCGAAATAGAAACGTTTGTAATCTTAATATTATTATTTACAATAAAGTGGGTTAAGGCAGTAAAAGAATTTTTAGTTTGTCTTAGGTAATCCCAATCTGTATATGTAAACTTTCCTTCTGTTATTTCTAATTTTTTAATGCTACTTAAACCTCCATTTACTTTTGATAAAGCATCTTCTAAATTATTGCCTTCGTATTCGTCTTGGTCGTTTATTTTTAGTTTTATAGCGTATTTAACAGTAACTGCACAAGTTGCGGTTTTCCCGCCGTCCGCAGTAGTAACGGTAATAGTTGCATCGCCTTTAGCTACTGCTGTTAATTCTCCGTTTGTATTAACAGTTACAATATTATCATTGCTACTGCTCCAAGTTACGTTTTTGTTTGTAGCGTTGTGTGGTTCAATAGTTGTGGCTAGTATAAATTTATCGCCTATATTTAGCTCTTTTGTTGTTGGGCTTAGGCTTATACTTATTACATTAATTGGCTTAACAGTAACTGCACAAGTGGTAGTTTTTTTGCCGTCCTCAGTAGTAACAGTAATAGTTGCATCACCTACAGCTACTGCGGTAACCACCCCCTTTGTGTTAACCGTTGCAATATTATCATCGCTACTGCTCCAAGTTACATTTTTGTTAGTAGCGTTGTTTGGCGTAATAGTTGGAATTAACTTAAATGTATCTCCTATTTTTAACTCTCTGGTAGTAAGGTTTAGGCTTACTCCTGTTACCTCAATAGGTTTAGGCGTTACCATAACTTGGCAAGTTGCGGTTTTTCCGCCATCCGCAGTAGTAACAGTAATAGTTGCAGTACCTAATGCTACTGCTGTTACTACTCCGTTGCTAACCGTTGCAATATTATCATCGCTACTGCTCCAAGTTACTTTTTTATTTGTAGCGTTGCTTGGCTCAATAGTTGCAGTTAAGGTAATAGTACTTTCCAGTGCTATCTCTGTGCTAGTTTCGTTTAAACTTACTCCTGTTACGTCTATAATCTGCGGAATTTCCCAACCATACCATTTATAGTCTGTGGTATTGCCATCATCAACGGCTTTGTAATTGTTAATAGCTATTTGCCACTCTGCCTTTTTTAGTGGAGTGCCATTTTCATCTACAAAAGTTAATGAACGATTATCGGGTGTTTCCTTAAAAATGTCTTTACCAGTAGCTGTTGGTGGGGTATTTCCTAATTTTAATTCTATTAAATTTTTACACCTGTGAAAAGCTAATTCTTCAATGTTTGTAAGTTTAGGTGCATTTACCGATTTTAATTTACGACAGTTGTCAAAAGCATCTATTCCAATACTTGTTACTTTTGGTAAATCTATAGAGATTAATTTATAACATTTAACAAATGTCCATTTTTCAATACTAGTGACTTGTGGTAAATTTATAGAGGTTAACTCTTCACAATTTGAAAAGGCTTTTTCTCCAATACTAGTGGCTTTTGGTAAATCTATAGAGGTTAATTCATCACAATTTACAAAAGCATTTTTTCCAATACTTTCAACATTAGGGAACTTAACAGAAGTTAATTTATGACAATTCTCAAATACTTCATATTTAATTTCTTTAGCTTTTGGTAAATTAACTTCTATTAATGTATAACAGCTCTTAAATACATAACCTTTAATATTTTCAGCTTCGGGTAAATTAACTTTTGTTAAGTTAGTACAATAGTAAAATGCACCATGTTCAATATTTTTAACTTTAGCAATGTTAATCTCTTGTAATTTAGAAGAATAATCAAATGTAGATTCAGGTATATCAGCTACTGTATTAATAGCGTCATGTATAGTTAAGTGAGTTATGTTTTTTACGGAGTTTTTTATATATCTCCAATCCTCCTTTGTAACGTCTCCTAATAGTATGTCTAATTTAGCAACGCTATTTACACCCGCACTTACTCTTGATAGAGCATGTTGTAAGTTAGTTCCTGTGTATTCATCTTGGTCGTTTACCTTTATTGTTATTTTGTCTTCTGTTACAAAAATGGAGCATGTTGCAGTTTTATTTCCGTCCTCAGTGGTAACAGTAATTGTTGCTGTGCCAAGTGCGTGAGCGGTTACTAAGCCATCTTCATTAACAGAGGCTATACTAGGGTTATCACTTGTCCAAGTTATATTCTTGTTTACAGCATCTGCTGGTAAAACATATGCAGTAAGTTTAAATGACTCGTTTAAATTGAAGTATCTGGATTTTTTGCTTAACCTTACTTCTTTTACAGGCATGTCAGGTAGAGTCCAACCATACCATTTATTATCGTTCGTGTTGCCATCATTTATGGCTCTGTATGCTCTTATGCAATGTTCTAGAGCGTATCTATCTTTTATTGTTACACCCGATTCATGTAAAAATGTTAATGAACGATTTGTAGGTAAACCGTTAAAGGCATTGGTGTTTGTAATTGTAGGTGGGGTCCAAGGTATATTTAATTTTGCTAATTTGTTACAATTTTTAAATGCATTTTCTCCTATTGTAGTAACATTTGCTAAACTTACCTCGGTTAAAGCTGAGCAAGATGAAAATGCATTGTCGCCAATTCTTTTTATATACTTAATAATTACGTTCTTTATTTTACCTTTATTAAAATATGGATTGTTTAAGGTTGTATTGGGTATATTATTTATTTTATAATTAACAGATTCAAAATGCGTAAGAGCGTTAAGTTCATTTCTGTGGTCTCTTAGGTAAGTCCAATCATCAGATGTGAATTTTCCACTCTTTGTTTTTAACTTTTGAATGCTACCCAAACCTCCATCTACTTGTGATAAAGCGTGTTCTAAATCTTTTCCTTTGTAATCTATATTTTGGTCATTGATATTTATTTCTAGGAATCTTTTTACATGAATAGTGCATTGGGCTTTTTTATTTCCGTCTTCAGTGGTAGCTGTAATTATTGCCGTACCGTCTTTATACAAAGCTCGCACTTGACCCTCTTGGTTAACATAGGCTACTTTATGGTTATTACTAGTCCAAACTACTTTTGGGTTTGTAGCGGCAGCAGGTATAACCGTTGCGTTAAGTGTAAATTGCTCATCATAATTTAACCATTTTTCTTCTGTGTTTAGGCTAATTTCTTTTACTGGTATGTTAGGAAGAGTCCAACCCCACCATTTATTGTCTTTATTATCGCCATCAAATACAGTTTTGTATTTTAAAGTGGCTTCATCTAACTCATCACCTGTTAATGTGTTTCCTAACTCATCAACTAACACTAAATTGCGGTCTTTAGGAAGTGATTGAAATGATAAACCATACGCCTTTGGTGGATTTTTTCCTAATTTTAAAGTTCTTAATTTATCACATTTAGAGAAAGGTTGATTATACTTAATATTTTCAACATTGGGTAAACTTGCGGTTGTTAAATCATCACAATCATAAAACAAAAAATTAGCAAGTGTTTTAACCTTGAAAAAAGTAAATTCTTCAATTTGCGATTGGTGTGTGAATAAACTTGGCATCTGAAAATGAGGGGGAATTGTATCTACAGATGTCATCGTTGGTGCTATGGTAAGTTTTTTTACCCATTTAAACAATCCGGGGCTTGCTAGAAGTTGCCAATCTTCTGTAGTAAGAGTTCCTTCCTTTATTTCTAATTGTTTTATATTATTTATACCGTTCCCTTCTACGAATTTACCAACAGCATCTTCTAATGAAGTGCCTGAGAATGATTTAGATTCGTTAATTACAATTTTGATAGCAGGAGTTTGTGCATAAAGCACATTGCTACCTATTATCATACTAAACAGCAATATTGCTATGCTTAATAGCCTTTTGCTTTTTTGTAACCACGTTAATTGTAAGGTGGTTTTTACTTTTTCCTGTGGGCTTTTTGCCCTGTTTTCTGTTTTATTCATACTTTTTTTGTTTTAATATTATTAATATTGATATTTAAAATGTTTAATCTTAATTTTTAATTACGCCTTTTTTAATGTTTAATTATTAATTTTTAATGTTTAATAACTCTATCTGTTTTGGTCTTTGGCTTTTATTTCAATCTGTCCCTAAAAGTTAACAAAGCATTTGTTTCAGGTAACCTGTTTGGCAATGCTGTTAATTAATTGCAATGCCGATTAATTCCCTCATTAATCATTAATAATTAAACATTAAAAAAAAGTCCCTCTGCCAAACCATGCAAAACAGCATAGCCCAACAAAGCGACTTTTGTTATTTAAGTTGCTATATTTAAGGGTGTTTCTCTCTCTCTCTTCTCTCTCTCTCTCTCTCTCTCTCTCTCTCTCTCTCTCTCTCTCTCTCTCTCTCTCTCTCTCTGCGATTTTATTTTCATGTTTGCAAATTTTTGGGTTATTATTTAAAAAAAAAGATTTTCACCTAATTTATTACTTTGTTTGTAATGAATAATAAATAATAATTTGTTTGCTGTTGTTAATTTTGTTGAGGTTATAGCCTCATTAATTTGGTTGTTTAGTTAATATACAAATTGCCTTATGTATATTTAATACAAATGTATTAAAAAAATATTTATTGCAAAGTTTTTTGAGACTAATTTTTGTTATTATATTAAATAGTTTTGAGTATTTAGTGTTAACCCCCAAAAACTTCGGTTTTCTGATTTCCAACTTCCGACCCTTTTTGATACTAATTATCTTAATAATAGGTTCTTAATATATTATTGTATTATCTTAGGTTGAACTCACATTAATTGATATTATTTTTTTTCACAATGATTGGGAATTGAAAAAAATATTATATTTTTGTATAAATAATGTTTAATTATGATAGAATTACCATATACAGTTGATAATATAGCACTACTATCCGAAAGTTTCTATATAAAATAATATTTTATAATTTAGGATAATTATTACTTGTTAATTTATAGGCTATTAGCCTTTTGCTTTTAGCCCTTAGCTACTTTAAACCTTGCAAATTTAAAGTTTCAAGATGCAAGACCCAACTATTGTTACTCGAATATTGTATCTTGAAACTTAATAACATAAGTAATAAAATCATCAGCAATTCTAAAAAATGAGACGTTAAGTGACGTTGGTTTATTGTTTTTAGTTATTATTGCTGATAATGATTTGTCGGTTTCATTAAAGGGCTGTATTTCTGCATCAAAAAAGCCGATGTCCGTTTCGTATATTTTATAGATAGCCTCTTTAGCACTCCAGCAGATAGTTTTTAGCTCATTGGTAGTAAAATATTTCAGTTCGGTATCCGATAAAAATTTATGTTTAACCTTTTCCATGGTTTCGGATATTGTTTCTATATCAATGCCAATATTGTACTGTTCTGTAGTCCATATTATTCCTAAGTAATTTTTAGAGTGTGTTACGCTAATGTTTATGTTTGAATTTAATATATATGGTTTGCCATTTCTATTATATGCAATTTTATGTTTTGTGCCTAATAGTTTTTCTAACATAATACGTACAACTAACCATTCGCGTTTACGTTTGTTGTTTCGTATTTTCTTAAATTGTTGTTGTTCGTTGTAGCTTAATTTATATAGTTGTTCAATGTCAGATAACTGTTCGGTTAAATGCCATATTCCTATATGTACTTTAGGCTGAACTTGTTTATTTATTATAATTGGCATAAGTGTTATTACAATAAAAGCAGAGGTAATGCTCTGCTTTTTATTTAATTATATCTTATCTAATTTTTTATATGTTTTTTTTACTTCTGACTACTGGTTTTAATTTCCCGATTCCCAACTATATCTATTTTAATAATTCAGATAGTGTTTCGTCTAATTCATCAGGATGAATATTTCGCTTTACAATTATACCATCAGGGTTTATAAGTATGCCATGAGGTATGCTATTTACGCCATAAGTTTTACCTACTGGGTTGTTCCAACCAGTTAAAGATGATATGTGTGTCCATGCTAATTTATCGTTAGCAATAGCTTTTAGCCATGCATCTTTATCGCTATCCATTGATATTCCTAAAATAGTGAAGTTTTTATTTTTGTATTTATTAAAAACTTTAACCATAGTAGGATTTGCTCTGCGACAAGGCTGACACCACGATGCCCAAAAATCAATCAGAACGAATTTGCCTTTAAAATCTGATAAAGAAATAGGATTTCCTGCGGTATCGTTTTGAGTAAAAGTAGGAGCGGGTTTGCCTGCTTGTAAATTGCGTAATAAATCAACACGTTTTAATAATGCTTTTGTGTATTTTGAGTTTTTTATTTCTAAAGATAGAGTGTCGGTTAATTCCTCTAATTCAGCTAAATTAAGTGAGTGTACTAATACCCTATTAATTAAATACGGAGCAATAACCGATTTGTTATTCGATTTTACATACGTTTTAGTAAAATCAGTTTGAGCAAGGTATAGCGAGTCTAATTGTTTGCTTAGTTTTGTTGCTAATTCTTCGTTGTTTGCTAATTTTAGTTGGTTATATACTTTCATCATAGCGGTGTTAAAAACAGCTGATGCTCCTTTATATGATATGTACTTATTATGTATGTCAGAACCATTTACTTGTACATTCTGCAAGCTATCAATATTAGCAACTATGTTTATTTCTGAATTCTCAACAAAAACAGCAATAGCTTGTCTTCTTCCTATCTGAATTTGATACATTTCAGGCAGAGCAACCGAACCTGTAAAGGTAAAACTACCATTAATAAATTCACAAGAGTCGATAATAACCTCTTTGCCATCTTTGTAGGTTTTTAAATATACTAAGGCAGGAGTTTTTCCTTTAATTTTTCCGTTAATGGTAAAACTCTCCTTTTTTTGTGATGAACAAGCTACAAATACTAATAATATAAAAGGAATTAATATCTTTTTCATTTTGATAATGTGTTAATGTGATAATATGATAATTTGATAATGTGTTAATATGATAATATCCTAACAAAAACGAGAGCCTTTGGCTTTTGGGGTTGTACTTCTGACTTCTGACTTCCGTCTTCCAACCTTATATTATTTATACATTACAAAATTAAATGGAAAATTCATCATTTTTGAGAAGTTTTGACCAGCTTCAAACATATCAGTATCGTGTTCATGAAAATACCAATTAAATATTAGCACGTGGTTATTTTGTGCCATGTCCTTTAACAACTGCATAATATCAAATAAATATTTAGTTGATGAAGTATTAAAATAATCAAGCTTAAAATTCACTATAGTTTCCTCGTTAGGATTTTGAGCGTATTCATTAAGCCAGTCAATTATTCTATTATAAAATAGTTTTGCATTTTCAGGAATTGAAGTTTTCTTAAACCAAAACTCTCCATTTTGTTTGTTTAGTATAACGTGTGGCGTATCTTCAGTAGCCTGTATTTCAAATAATGATTCCATATCTTTAGTGTTAATTTATTTTAATCAGTAACACAAAAGTAAAAATATTATTATAAATATCCTTAGTATCCTAAAGTTTATTATGATAAATATAGTTAGTTGCTGTGAGTTTTAATTAAATAAATACAGGAATGTTTTAATTGTTAGTTTGTTAGGGTTGTTGGTGCCCCAAAAAAAAGGTCGGAAGTCGGAAACCTTAATTCCGAAGTTTTTGTTTCTACTTCTTTCTTAAGATTTCAGTCTTCTGACCTTATATATATTGATGAATATAAAACTTAGCGAATACTTAATCTCTACCGCCTAATATTGCTAATAAGCGTAATATCTCTAAATATAGCCAAACTAAGGTAACCATTAAACCAAAAGCTGAATACCATTCGTAGTTTTTAGGTAAACCTTGCGATGCTCCTTTTTCAATAAAATCAAAGTCGATAACTAAGTTTAAGGCAGCAATTATTACCACAGCTACAGTTATTATTAAGCCTAAAGTACCTCCGCCATGCATAAACGACATATTAACGCCAAATAAGCCTAATACAAAACTGATTAAGTAAGCAACAGCAATACCTGCCGTAGCTGCAAATACTCCTGCTTTAAATTTTTGAGTTACTTTTATTAATCGCGATTTGTAAGCAAATAATAAACTGAATAGTACGGCAAAAGTAAGTAGAACAGCTCTCATAACTAATCCAGGTAACATTGATTCAAAAAATGCCGAAATTCCTCCTAAAAACAGACCTTCAAGGATAGCGTAAATAGGAGCTAAAACGGGAGCTTTATCTTGCTTAAAACTGATTATTAAAGCTGTTATAAAACCACCTATACCGCCTACCATCATTAGCATTTTTACGCTACTCATACCTGCCATAATATCGGTGCCATTAAATACTCTGCTCCAAGTATACGATGCTGATAGGGTAACTAAGATTAACATTATTGCTATTTTATTTACGGTTCCCTGTATTGTCATACTTTCAGTAGATGTGCCTGTGTATGCAAAATTGCGAATAAACTTCTCGTTTAATGTTGGATTTGATGTCTTCATTTGTTTTTAATTTGCGACCAAGTTTCAGAGTGAGACAAAATATAATCAGGTTAGAGTGTGCCTCAATAATATCTCTCAGACAAGGTCTGTTTCGTTTGTTTAATATTTGCGACCAAGTTTCAGAGTGAGACAAAATTTAATCATTTTTAGTGTGTTTCTCAATAATACTCTCAGACAAGGTCTGTTTTGAATTATTAGTTATGATTTTCATGGGTCAAAATCTGTACCAACTTTTAGTTTTTTATAAATTAATTATCGTGTAGGGTAGGGATTTGTATTTTAAACCTAACAGCAAGTACCCTAATTAGTATAACTGTTAATGCCGCAATAACATCTGTAATATTATTTGATAATTGTAAACGATAACATATCCAATACGTCAAACCACCTATTATACAGGCAGATGCGTAAATATCTTTACGGAATATTAAAGGAGTTTCATTAATTAATACATCGCGTAGTACACCACCAACAGCACCAGTTGTAGCTCCCATTATTATTGCTACCCAAAAAGGAAACCCTGCATCCAAAGATTTGTCGATGCCTACTACTACAAATAAACCTAAACCAATAGCGTCAAACAAAAATATTGTTTTATTTAGTTGAGTTAATCTTTTGCTGAAAAGTAAAAAAAACATCAGAGCAATGCCCGTAATAATTAAGTAAGAGGGGCTAAGCATCCAAAAAGGAGTTACATTTAATAGTACATCTCGAATAGTTCCTCCGCCAATAGCAGTAACAAATCCTACCACATATGCTCCAAACCAATCAAAATTATTTGCCGATGATAAACGTATTCCACTAATAGCAAAGGCAAATGTGCCAATATGGTCTAATATTATATAGAAGTTATTTGTGAAAAAGTGTATTGTTTCAGTTAAATGCATTGTCATATATAGTATTGTGTTTACATGTTAAATATCTGGTTATTAATAAATTGCGTTGTTCATTGTAATAATGAAATGCAAAAGTAATTTTTTATTTTATTAAGCACATGATTATTGTTAATTATTTTTAATGGATTTATTTTATTATTTTTTTAAAAAAATATTGATATTCCTTTGCATTTATCGTAAGGATATCTATATTTGCAATGTGGTTATAGGAATATTTTTTACAAAGCTTGTTGTAAGGATCTACGTTTATGAAACTATAACCACTAACTACATAAATTATAGATTTTTCATGGGTTAATTAATTTGGTTGAATAATATTATAAATACCTTATAACAAGCTTTTTTCTTCACAAAAAATAAAAAACACACCTTTTTTTTAAAAAAATACTAAAATTTATTGGTTTTTTGTAGTAAATGTGTATTTTTACGTATATTTATTAAAATATTTTATAATTTAATTTTTTTTAGTATGAATAAACAGGAATTAGTATCAGCAATAGCTGATAAGTCTGGCTTAACAAAAGCAGACTCAGAAAGAGCTTTAAATGGCATGTTAGATGCAGTAAAGGAGACTATGTCAAAAGGAGAGAGTGTACAATTAATCGGATTCGGTACATTTTCAGTAAGTGAGCGTTCAGCACGTACAGGACGTAATCCTCAAACAGGAAAAGAGATTCAAATAGCAGCAAAGAAAGTTGCTAAATTTAAAGCTGGTAAAGCTCTTAGTGATAGCTTGAAATAAAAGTATTATTATTAAGAGAAAAGCTATCTAAATAACTTAGATAGCTTTTTTTTGTGTCTTAAAATTAGTATTGTTTCCAAATGATTACTAATTGTTAACGCATCAAAAAAAGCCCCAAATATTTGGGGCTTTTATTTTATCTATTATCGATATGTTATCTTATATTAGCTTGAGCTGCCGCTAAACGAGCAATAGGTACTCTAAATGGCGAACAAGATACATAATCTAATCCTGTACGGTGGCAGAACTCAACTGATGAAGGCTCGCCTCCATGCTCTCCACAAATACCTAATTTTAAGTTAGCATTTACTGAGCGTCCTTTTTGGCAACCCATTTCAACTAACTGACCAACTCCAGTTTGTTCTAATACTTGGAATGGGTCGTGCTTTAAGATGCCTTTCTTAACATATATAGGTAAGAACTTACCTGCGTCATCGCGAGAATAACCAAAAGTCATCTGAGTTAAGTCGTTTGTTCCGAATGAGAAGAACTCAGCATGTTGAGCAATCTCATTTGCTGTAAGTGCAGCACGTGGAATCTCAATCATTGTTCCAACTAAGAAATCTACTTTTTGGTTCTTTTCTTTTTGTACCTCTTCAGCTACTCTGCGGATAATCTCTTCTTGTAATTGGAATTCTTTTGCTGTACCAATAAGAGGAATCATTATTTCAGGTTTAGGATTTAATCCTTTAGCTTTTAAGTTACAAGCAGCCTCCATAATGGCACGAGCTTGCATCTCAGTAATTTCAGGATAAGTAATACCTAAACGACAACCACGGTGTCCTAACATTGGGTTAAATTCGTGTAAGCTATGAACTTTCTCTCTTACTTCTTTAACATCAACTTTAAGTTTTTCAGCCATTTCGGTTTGAGCTGTTGCTCCTTCAGGAGTAAACTCGTGTAATGGTGGGTCTAGTAAACGAATAGTAACACCAAATCCGTCCATAGCTTCTAATATTCCTTCAAAGTCGCTACGTTGCATCTCAAGTAATTTCTTTAATGCTTTTTTACGTCCAGCTTCTTTGTTTGCTAAAATCATTTCGCGTATCGACCAAATTCTGTCGCCCTCAAAGAACATGTGTTCAGTACGACAAAGTCCGATACCTTTTGCTCCGAAATCACGAGCTATTTTTGCATCGTGTGGAGTATCTGCATTAGTACGAACATACATGCGAGTGTACTTTTCTGATAAGTCCATTATTTTACCAAAGTTACCTGATAATTCAGGAGCAATAGTTTCAACTTTATCGTTGTAAACCTCTCCAGTTGAACCATTGATGCTTAACCAATCACCTTCTTTAAGAGTAACACCTTTTATGGTCATTGTGCGTTTTTTGTAGTCGATTTTAACATCGCCAGCACCTGATACGCAACATTTACCCATTCCGCGAGCAACAACAGCAGCGTGAGAGGTCATACCTCCGCGAGCAGTTAATATACCTTCGGCAGCGTGCATTCCTCTAAGGTCTTCAGGCGAAGTTTCAGTACGTACAAGAACAACTTGTTCTCCTTTACCAGCCCATTCTTCAGCTTCGTCGGCAAAGAATACTATTCTACCTGTTGCAGCTCCTGGAGATGCTGGTAAGCCTTTTGTTAATACGTGTGCCGATTTAATAGCTTCTTCTTCAAATACTGGGTGTAGTAATTCGTCTAATTTGTTAGGGTCTTGGCGTAATAGTGCTGTTTTTTCGTCAATTTCACCAGCCTCTAACATTTCCATAGCAATACGTACCATAGCTGCAGCAGTACGTTTACCGTTACGAGTTTGTAGCATCCAAAGTTTGTTGTCCTGAATGGTAAACTCTAAGTCTTGCATGTCAAGATAGTGTTTTTCTAATTTATCTTGAACTTGGTTTAATTCGTTATATGCTTCAGGCATAGCTTCTTCAAGCGAAGGATATTTTTCAGCACGTTCTTGTTCTGATATTCCTTGCATTTCAGCCCATCTTTTTGAGCCTTCTATTGTAATTTGTTGTGGAGTACGTACACCAGCAACAACGTCTTCGCCTTGTGCGTTTATTAAGTATTCTCCGTTAAATAGGTTTTCGCCAGTTGCAGCATTACGAGTAAATGCAACACCAGTAGCTGAGCTGTCGCCCATGTTACCGTAAACCATAGCTTGTACGTTAACGGCAGTTCCCCATTCTTCAGGTATATTTTCTAATTGACGGTAAAGGATTGCACGTTCAGTATTCCAAGAATCAAATACTGCACAAACAGCTCCCCAAAGTTGATCCCAAGGGTTTGTTGGGAACTCGTTTCCTGTGCGTTGTTTTACAACTTTTTTAAATTGTTCAACTATGTTTTGTAGGTCTTCTACTGTAAAGTCAGTGTCCGATTGGTATCCTTTAGCTTCTTTAATTTTATCCATTTCTACTTCAAATGGGTCGTGCTCACCTTTTTCAGCTTCAACACCCATTACAACGTCTCCGTACATTTGAATAAAACGACGATATGAGTCCCAAGAAAAACGAGGGTTGCCTGATTTTTCTGCAAGTATTTTTACAGCGTCGTCATTCATACCTAAGTTTAATACGGTATTCATCATACCAGGCATTGAAACTCTTGCGCCTGAACGAACTGATACTAATAATGGGAATGCTTCGCCTTTTGAACCAAATTTGGCATTCATTACTTCCTCAGTCTTTTTTATACCTTCTTCTACTTCTTTTTTTAGAAGTTCAACCATTTTGTCTTTTCCTAGTTGGTTGTACTCAGTACAAACTTCGGTAGTTATAGTAAAACCTGCTGGAACAGGTACTCCAATTAAGTTCATTTCGGCAAGGTTAGCTCCTTTGCCACCTAATAAATTTCTCATATCTGCTTTACCTTCGGCTTTTCCGTTACCAAAGGTAAATACACGTTTCTTTTCTATCATAATAAATTTTGATTTTGTTTTATTTTATTTGAATTTTTTTAGAAATTAAGCAACAAAATTACAATAAATAAATTAATTATTATAACTATCACGCTTATAAAAATTAGTTTTATTAAATTTAAGGTTGTGTTTCTCTTTGTATATTAATTATATATGTGTTTTTTGTAATATAAAAAAAACGCCTAAAAAGGCGTTTTTGTTTAAAAATAAGTTCTAAAAAATTAATTTGTTTTTTTAGGTATTTGTGATACAGTTTCGCTAAGTTCTTTTTTTTTGCAATAGTAAACTGCGGTTTTAATTTTATTATGTATTGAACCACGAAGTGCTCAGAATAGCTAATGTCACAATTTAGATATATTACCTAAAATATTATTTACCTATTATGTTTGTAAGTAAATCTAATTGCTCTTTTATTAATTTTTTGTTGTTAGGGTCTGTTTCGTTATCAACAGCAGCTTGTAAGTCAGGAATGTAATCGGTACGTTCCAATTCTACTGTAAGTTTAGCTGCTAATAGGCGAACGTCAAAATCGTTGTCTCTGACCATTGGTGGAATCCATTTTTTTGCAGACCATGCTCGCATTTCCATAATATCTTTCATTGCTTGTATTTTTTCCTCTTTGCTACCTGTTAGCTTGTAATATGCTTGACGTTGTTTCTTTCTCATTTCCTTATCAAAAAGAATTTCTTTTGTATGTACTTCAGGACGAACAACATTTTTAGGGTAGCTGATAAGTTCCTTGTTTAAAACAACTCTTACTAATCGTGGAATAATCCAACGCATACCTTGTGTGCTTTCAGGGTGTCCTACTATCGATGCTGTTTTACCTTTGTTTATATCGGTAACAATAATAAATGGGCGGTTATTAGTCATATTAGCAGGAGTGCCTTCTATTAAGTGTACGTCGCTAAGCATTGTGGCAAGTTCGGTATATTTATATTTTGAATCTTTTGCGGGAATTAATACAGGTCCTTCGTAATATTGTGAGTAATAAATTTCTTTGTCGGCTAATTCTGGGAATATTTTTTTCCCTTCTTCAGTAATTGAAAATTTGGCTAAACCATTTCCTCTGTGGTCGTGCTCAATGTCGATAGCTTCGCCACCATTAAGCGATAGGCATGGATAACCCGGTGTTTCGCTTAGTATGTATGCTCCAGCACAGATGCCTATAATTCCTTTGCCTTGTTCGGATACCATATCAATAACTTTTTGCATACCTTGTTCGCCTAAGCTACCTGTTTCGCTACGTCCGCCACCTCCTGGGAATAGTATTGCGTCCATTTTATCGGCTTTGCCCGACATAATGTCGGCTGCGGATACTATCATGGGTTCAATTTCAGGGTCTATCTTTAAAGCCTCAATTGCGTCTGTTATGCAGTATGGACTATCACCATTTTTATCGAATACTCCAACTATTATTTTGTTATTTTCTTCGGCTTTATTGCTAGCCTTGTTTTCGGTTTTATTGTTGCAACTAACAAGTATAATACAACTTGCAATTATAAATGAAAAAATCTTTCTCATAATGTTTGTTTTAATTTATTGGTTATTAGTTTGTTATTTTGTTATTTTGTTATTTTGTTATTTGTCTTTATAGTGTCCTATTGCTGAAACTACATATACGGTTACTATATCTTCATTTACTTTATATATTATTCGGTCTTTCTGATTTATTCGTCGTGACCAAAACCCTGATAATTCATATTTTAGTTGTTCTGGATTTCCTGTTCCTGTATAAGGGTGTTCCGATAATTCTTTGAATATTTTATCAATCTTTTTTAAGGTTGATTTGTTCCCCGCTTTAGTATGTAAAGCTAAATGCTTTTGTGCTAAATCTTCTACCTTAATCCTAAACTTTCCCATATGTCATCAGGATTAACCGTTTTATAATTACCTCTTTCTTCAGCCTCTTTAATCATTTTTACAAATTCAGGATTATAAGGCGATTTGTCAGAAGTTTCTATTATTTCAACTTCTTTATTTTCTTGTATCAAGGTTTTTATTTTTTCTAAAAATTTTCTCCCTATACTTGTTTCTTCGTTTATTCTTAATGTTAGTTCCATAGTTTAAAGCTTTTTATAAAATGACAAAACCTTTTTGTCGAGCCATTTGTAAAAGTCCGATATTTCAGCAGTGTTTATTTTTTGTTTTTCCCATTTATCTAAATTCTGCTTTGTTTTATCGAAAATATTTTTTTCAAATTTTTCTATTTGCTGAACATATCCCGTTTGTTGTAGGTTTATCAGTTTTGATATATTTAAATATTTGTATCCAGCTGAACGTTTTATTGGGTAACATTCATCTTTTAATTTTAATGACATTTCGCTTAATGGGACATAGTTATCTTTGTCGGCACACAATACTTTTGGTAGGTCTTTGGTAACCCATACTGGTAACGTTACACAAGTGTTAGGATAACCTACCTGAACCCATACTGTTGTAAGTAAAGGGTCTTGTCCTTTTGTTACGCCTTCTATCATAATAGTAGATGATGAACCATGACGAGTAATAAAGTCGCCAGAGTTTATAAAATGCTCACCAGCTGGAATTTGTTCGTATTCTTTGCGAAAATCTTTATCTAAAACAGCATGTTTAAAGCAACGTGAAAAATTTTGCATTATAGTTTGTGAGCTAATTGTTCCTTTTGCATCGGCAAGACCAAATATTTGTTCGGCTGTTTGGTAGCGGATAAATCCGTATCCAATATCCTTTTTTCCTGTAAATGAGTAGTTTGTACGTAATATGTATCCGTTAGGTGCAACCGTTGGGTCGTTAGCGTCAAACTTTGTGAATGTGTAATTGTTTACTTCGTAAAATGCAACATTGCCATCAGCATCTAATACTCCTAAATGTGCAGCTAACCCCATAGGTTTAGGTGCGTCTTTTAATAATTTTTCAAAATCTTCAAGCGTAGCACATTGCTGTAATGCCATTTTCATAAAACGTCCCTCTTGGTCTTTTATTTTTGAGGTGTCGTCCATATTTACGTTAAACGATGCACTATTCATAATTGCAAAACCAGCATTGTTTGCTCCTCCCCATACATTTTCGCCTTTTAGGTCTTTCGTGTTCACTAAGCCTACATAGGTGTATTTACCATCGGTAAAATACATCATTTTGTTTTTAAATGATTCGGTGTCGCGAAGTTTCCAAATCATAGGTTTTCCGCTTTTTGTGTACTTACCTGATATTACAGCTGTTGTGCAGCTTATTCCGTGTTGCATTATTAATAATGCGATTGTTAAAAAGAGTGTTTTTTTCATTGTGTTATTAATGTAAAAATTTAAATATATATTTTATAGAATGTCGGTGTTTTCAGTTTCAGTATTGGTATTTAATAATGCTTGAACATCATTAGCTACGGAGTTACTGTCCTCTGATTCTTCAGTAACAGTATCGGTTTCTATCTGTTGTTTGCCAAATTTAATCATACCAACAGCCATTATTATACTTGATATAATTATAGTAAATAATAATACTTCGTTTTGAAACTCTGCAATATGAAATTCTTCAGGAATATTGAAAAATAACAGAATGGTTATTAATCCGCGAGGGGCTGTTAATAATTTTAAATTGAACTTTCGACGAACAAATAATTTTAAAGTAGCCCAACGTACAGCATATAAAATTACCACTACCAATATACTGGTTAATATAACGTTAAGGTTAAGTAACGACATAAGTGATATTGATAAACCAAATATTACAAAGAAGAATGTTCTTACTACAAAAGATGATTCTATTGTAACTAAATGTAGTTGTTTGTAAACGTTTTCTAATGATTCGTCATTTATAAATGTTTTTAATTTCCCTCGGAAGAATAATGAGCGGTTTTTCAGAATAAGTCCGAATGCTAATATTATAAATAATGAAGATAAGTGTAGCATCTTACCTAATGAATACAATAATATCAGTACCGCTATTAATAAAAATAATCGTATTTCGGATTTTAATTTATGAAATATAAAAATTAGAGCATAACTTGCTACTACCGATATAGCTAATGTTAGTAGTAGGTTTAACGATATTGATGATATAATATCGCCCACACCTAAACTGTTTGAACTTTGTATCATAAAAAAGAAGAACATAATACCTAAAATGTCGGAGAATGTACTTTCGTAAATCATAAATTCCTTTTCGTCTTTGTTAAGGTTGCTAACACTCGGAATAACAATAGCACTACTCATAATTGATAGTGGTATTGAGTAAATCATAGCATTTAACATGTCGGTGTTTAGTAATAGCATAAATAATAATGATAATAAAACCGAAGTAACAATTAAGGATACAAAGCTAACCCCAAAAGCTTTGGTTAGTAGGGGCATTTTTTCTTTTTTCAGTTCTAAATCGAGCGATGCTTCCAATACAATCATTATTAATCCTACAATGCCTAATAATTCTAACAGTAGGCTAAAATCCATTATATGCCCTACTGTAGCAATAAGTGCATATCGACAAATAATACCAAGTATTAAAAGCATTATTACGCTTGGTACATAAGTTTTTTTACTTATCATATTAAAAAAATACGATAATATAATAATTAAACTTGCAGCAATTATTAATACATAAGTGTTAATCTGTTCCATAGTATTACATTGTTAATTGTGAATATTATATTTTATTTTTATTCTTTAGTTTTTAAGCCTTAGTTTAATGAGTAAAACAAAATAAAAATTATTGTAATTCCATTTCTCAATCATTAGATCAGACCTTGTCCGTTTATTTCGTTAAACAACTCATACGTAGTTTAAGGGTTGAAATAAAATTAAATTATTGCAATTCCGTTTCTCAATAATTAGATCAGACCTTGTCTGGGCTAAAATTATATTAATTTTTCTAAAAAACGCATAAATAGATTATTATTTTCATAATTTTACGAACTTTAAATATTTTATATGATAAAACGTTTTACAATACTTATATTTATTGGTATCTTTAGTTTGTCTGTTTATGCCCAAAAAAACAAGCAACCTAAAATAGGTTTAGCTCTGTCAGGCGGTGGAGCAAAAGGTATGGCTCATGTGGGTTTACTAAAGGTTTTGGAGGAAGTTGGTATAGTGCCCGATTATATAACAGGAGTAAGTATGGGTAGTATAGTAGGAGGGCTTTATGCATCGGGTTATAGTGCCGATAGCATTGAAAAAATAATGAAAGCACAAGATTGGAATCAGATATTAAGCGATAAAATCTATGAAAGTGATATATTCTTTGATGAAAAAGAAATATTTAGGAATGAATTAATGAACCTCTCCTTTGACAATAAACAGATAAATGCACCAGGGGGATTTATTCAAGGGCAACGCATCACCGAAATGATGAACTATTATACATTTAGCGTGTCTGATATTCAAGATTTTGATTCGTTAGCAATACCTTATCTTGCTGTAGCTACTGATATTCAATCGTGTAAAGCAGTTGTTTTAAACAAGGGTAACTTATCCGATGTTATGAGGGCAAGTATGGCATTCCCTTTAGTATTTGCTCCTGCTGAAATAGATACTCTATTACTTGTAGATGGGGCAGTGGTACGTAATTTTGCTGTTGAAGAGTTGAAAAAAATGGGGGCGGATATAATTATAGGATGTAATGTAGGCGGAGGATTATATAAAAAGAATCAACTTACCAGTATGACAAGTATTGCAGAACAAGTAGCAAGCTTTGTTGGTGTTTACGATTCAAAAAAGCAAGATAGTTTAGTGGATGTGTTAATCAAGCCTAAATTTGGTAATTTGAGTGCACGTAGTTTTGATGAGGTTAATCAGCTAATTAACATAGGATACAAAGAATCACAAAATTATATCGACACACTAAAAAAAATATCAAAACTAATAAAACCACACACGATAAAACATATTAATAATCTTAATAGTGTAGTTGTTGATACTATATTAATAGTTGGGAATAAAAATATATCCGATAAGCAGATACGTAAAATAATAGGATTAAAAAAAGGAGCGAGTATTAATAAAGATATTATTCAAAAAAAAATAGCAAAACTTTATGGAATGTTCTTTTTTGATAAAGTAAGTTATAAGCTACAAAAATCCGATAATAAATATGCCCTAATAATATCGTGTAAGGAGAAGAAAAAACATAATATAAATGTATTCTTACATTTTGATACCTATTCCGATTTCAGTGTTAATTTAAGTTATCTTAATCGTAATTTCTTACTGCAAAAAAGTCGCTTGTTAGTACAAACATCCTTATCAAATAATTTGAAGTTTAAAGCAGATTATACTTTGTACTTCGGAAATAACAGTTCTTTTTCAACCAAGTTAGGTACTTATTTTGCTAAAAGCGATATCCCCTCATTATTTCTTGACCAAGATGTACGTTCATATAAGCATTTCGACTTTAATCTTTTTACATCAGCTAATTATACAATAACATATAATCAGAATTTAGGATTACAATTTGATTTTGATAGAGGAGCAATTAGTTCAAATATCAATCTTACCAATAGGATACAACGATTACAATATGATAACCTAGCCGTAAATCTAACATACCAATTAAATACATTAGATAGATACTATTTCCCCACAAATGGTTTTGATATCAATTGTCAAATAAAATCAGGTTTACCATTATATTATAAGTATGACTATGATAATGACTCATTAGATGTTATGTTTTATGATAAAGACTTGACCCCATTCCATCAAGTTATATTAAAAAGTAGGTATTTTATAACCTTAAAGAACATAACATTAGGAGCAACGGCAAATGGAGTATTATCTACGCAAAATAAGTTTATAAATAATTACATGTTATTCGGAGGTGTTGGTATATTAAATAGGAAAAGTATTCCGTTTTTAGGATTTCATGCAAATGAGTTTGTTGTGCAAAATGCTTTTGGTGGAGGGTTATCTGTAAAATATAATTTACAGCATAACATTCAGTTAGGTTTACATTTTGAATCCTATTTTATTGAGGACTTAAATAAAGTAAAACTGAAAAATTATAAAGGTTTAGCATTCGATATAGGTTATAATACTAAAATAGGTCCTATTAATTTCTTTATAATGGAAGGTCTTTATCCAGATACAGGTTATTTTAGTAATCTTAAATTTTACCTGAACATAGGATTTTTACTATAAAATAATAATTTGATAGTTAGAAAATAAATTGTTATGGGAAATTTTAAAAAGATACAAGGTACTACAAAACATAAATTTTCTATATCAGAACGCTTGAAAAGTTTTAAATATGCATTTAATGGGTTTCGTATATTAATAAAAGAAGAACATAATGCAAGAATTCATTTATTTGCTACCATTTGTGTTGTAATAGCAGGAGTTGTTTTTCAAATCTCTTTAGGAGAATGGATTGCTATTATTTTTTGTATTGGGCTTGTGTTTAGTTTAGAGATAATTAACTCTTCAATTGAAAACATATCCGACTTTATAAGTCCTGAAAAAAATGAAATGATAAAAAAAATTAAAGATTTATCAGCATCAAGCGTTTTAATAGGAGCAATAACCGCATTTATAATAGGGTTGATAATATTTATTCCTAAATTGCTGAATTTGTTATAATTAATAGCCTATCATATTGCGATTATCAAATATCAATAAAACAGATATCTTTTTGATATCAATTTGATATTATATCCATAAATACACGATTATCAGTAAAATAAATAATTAAAAGATTATGTAATAAAATAAAAAATGTTTAATATTGTGCTTCATCAAAAAAATAGACAAAACCAGTGGGTAAAAACAATGTAATAGCAATTATATTATTTTCTATATTATTAAATGTATCCTGTTCAACTAAAGATAAATTGCCATCAGAATACATTCCTATAGTATATGCTGGATACATCTTCATACAAGGTTATATTGATGATACTGTCCAAACCAACTTATTATTAGATACAGGAGCAGAAAATATTTATATAGATAGTTTCTTTTTTCAAGAGAAACATCTTAAATATAACAATATGGATTCCGTTGAAGTAATAGGTATAGGTAATTCAATACAAAAGATACCATTAATAAAAGATAGTGTTCGTGTTTCTTTTGGTAAATATCGTCATACAGCAACAGATATTCCTATACTTCAATTAAAACCCATAGGTGGTGATTTTATAGATGGATTATTTGGATTACATTATTTGCAAGATGACATATTAAAAATAAATTACTACAATAATTATATAGCAAGATATCCCGATATAAGTAAAATAATAACAAAGGTTGAAGATTCTGAGTATAGTAAATTAGATCTTCAACAAATAGCACATTTATATTGTGTCCCCTTATCGTTTAAAGTAAACGATACTTTAACCATAAAAGGCGACTTTGTTATTGATGTAGGCGTGCCAATAACAACAATAACATCAGTAGCAGCAAAAAAATATAATTTTTCAGAAACAATATCTGAAAAAATAGAATATTTCACTAAATACGGAGGGGTAGGTGGTGAATCAGCAGGATACGATTTTATTGCTAAATCGGTAAAAATAGGAAACTATACACTTGACAAAATAAATATGTCCTATAGTTTAGACGAAGGAGGCTTTTTAGCACAAGATGACTACATAGGTATATTAGGTAATAATATACTTGAAAAATTTGATTTAATTTTTGATTTTGAACAGAATGCCTTTTATGTAAAACCAAACCAATCGTTTTACGAAGAATTTAAATTTGACAAATTAGGGTTTACATACGTTGATAGAACAAAAACAAAAGGAGGTTGGATAGTAACTGGTTTAAGTAAGGGAAGTGAAGCAGCAGAGAAATTGCAAATAGACGATAAAATAATAGCCATAAATAAAAGACCCGTAAAAAATATACCATTACAGATTCAGAAAACATATTTTAATAATATGGATAAAGTAGAATTAACAATAGAAAATGATAATAAAGTACGACAAGTTTCATTAACACTTATACCTTTATTATAGAGTGTTTTATGTTTATGAATTACTATTATTTTCATCTTTTTTATAAAAAAAACTATTTTTTTAGTAAAAAGTATTGTAATAATAGAAAAAAAAAATACCTTTGCACCCAATTTTGTATAAAAATGTAAATAAACTTATAATATGCCAACAATACAACAATTAGTAAGAAAAGGGAGAACAGACGTAAAGAAGAAAAGTAAATCTCCTGCATTAGACTCTTGTCCACAACGTAGAGGTGTATGTGTACGTGTATATACAACAACACCTAAAAAGCCAAACTCGGCAATGCGTAAAGTAGCAAGGGTAAGGTTGACAAATGGGAAAGAGGTTAACTCATATATTCCCGGAGAAGGACATAACTTGCAAGAGCACTCAATAGTTATGATTAGAGGAGGAAGGGTAAAGGATTTACCTGGAGTTCGTTATCACATAGTACGCGGAGCTTTAGATACATCTGGAGTAGAAGGACGTACTCAAAGACGTTCAAAATATGGTACAAAAAAACCTAAAAAATAATAACAGAAGACGATGAGAAAATCTAAACCAAAGAAACGAATTATTTTACCTGACCCAAAGTTTAACGATACTTTGGTGACTCGTTTTGTTAACGATTTAATGGTAGATGGTAAGAAAAACTTATCATACAAAATCTTTTATGATTCATTAGATATCGTAGGAGAAAAGATGAAAGATGCGGACATGGCACCATTAGATATATGGAAAAAAGCCATACAAAATGTAACACCACAAGTAGAAGTACGTAGCCGTAGAGTAGGAGGAGCAACATTCCAAATACCACAAGAAATACGTGACTCACGTAAATTATCTATGAGCATAAAAGCAATGATACTATTTGCTCGTAAACGTAGTGGACGTTCAATGTCTGAAAAATTAGCAGCAGAAATTATAGCAGCTTATAACGAAGAAGGTGGAGCTTACAAAAAGAAAGAAGAAACTCACCGTATGGCAGAAGCAAATAAAGCATTCTCACATTTTAGATTTTAATATTATTTGTTGGTAAGAATAAACAATGGCAAGAAATTTAGCACATACAAGAAACATCGGAATAATGGCTCACATTGATGCAGGTAAAACTACAACAAGTGAGCGTATTCTATATTACACAGGATTAACACACCGCATAGGAGAAGTGCACGATGGTGCAGCTACTATGGACTGGATGGAACAAGAGCAGGAAAGAGGTATAACCATTACATCTGCAGCAACAACTTGTTTTTGGAAGAATCAAAATCAAGAGTACAAAATTAATATTATAGACACCCCAGGGCACGTTGACTTTACAGTAGAAGTAGAACGTTCGTTAAGAATACTTGACGGAGCCGTTGCTGTATATTGTGCAGTAGGTGGTGTTCAGCCTCAGTCAGAAACTGTTTGGAGACAGGCTGATAAATACAAAGTGCCTCGTTTGGCATTTGTAAACAAAATGGATAGGGTAGGAGCTGACTTCTTCTCAGTAGTTACACAAATGAGAGAAAGATTAAGTGCTAATCCCGTTCCAATTCAAATACCTATCGGTGCCGAATTAGATTTTAAAGGTGTAGTTGACCTTATCGAAAACAAAGCAATTGTTTGGCACGATGACGAGGATAAAGGAACAAACTATGAATACGTAGAAATTCCATCAGAATTGCAAGGACAAGTGGACGAATGGCGTGAAAAATTAATAGAATCAGTTGCTGAATTAGATGATTCTTTAATGGAACGTTACTTTGAAGATCCAGAGTCTATCACTGTAGATGAAATGAGAGACGTAATTCGTAAAGGAACAATTGATAGATTAATCGTTCCTGTAATGTGTGGTTCAGCATTTAAGAATAAAGGAGTACAACGCCTTCTAGATGCGATTACATACTACTTACCAAGTCCTTTAGACGTTGAGGCTATCGAAGGAACAAACCCAGATACAAATGAGCCAGAAACTCGCAAACCAGATGAGTCAGAGCCATTAGCAGCACTTGCATTTAAAATTGCTACAGACCCTTATGTTGGACGTTTAGCATTTGTGCGTGTTTATAGTGGAAAGATAGAAGCTGGTTCAACTGTATATAACATGCGTACAGGTAAAAAAGAGAGAATCTCTCGTTTATACCAAATGCACGCAAATAAACAAAATCCTAAAGATGTTATTGAAGCAGGAGATATTTGTGCAGCAGTAGGATTTAAAGATATCAGAACAGGTGATACACTTTGTATTGATAACAAACCAATTGTATTGGAGAGTATGGAATTCCCAGATCCAGTTATCAGTGTAGCAGTAGAGCCTAAAACACAAAAAGACTTAGATAAACTAAGCAACGGATTAGTAAAATTAGCAGAAGAAGACCCAACATTCCAAGTTAAAACAGACCAAGATTCAGGTCAGACAGTAATTAGCGGAATGGGTGAACTTCACTTAGAAATATTGATTGACAGACTA
>PDWI01000158.1_pt1 | contig 98565 bp, 92 predicted proteins | sample 1430891 | NCBI WGS metagenome assembly PDWI01 (sample SAMN01162508, study PRJNA174530) | Oral metagenome, whole genome shotgun sequencing project. | biome: Marine environment; feature: Marine mammal; material: Swab sample of the gingival sulcus; isolation source: swab sample of gingival sulcus... | reverse complement strand
GCGGTGGATGAAACGCTCTTCGATGCCATATTTGCGCACCACATCAAAGAACATCCGCTCGCGGTAATCGAACAATTCATCGCTGATGACCATCCAGTGGTGGGAATTGAACGGTTTTTCACCAAAGAACAGCTTGGTGCCGCAGAACAGGTCCTGCAAGAAGCTGAACTGCTTATCAATGGCGCGCTGTTTGGTTGTGCGCTGGAAGAACGGTGCAAGGCGCGGGTCTTCGAACAATCCGGTGTAAAACTCGGTCAGGATTTCGCTCAGGATCCGGCCTTCGCCAAGCGCCTGCCACATCTCCGGGTCGGGTTTGATCGAGGCCAGTTTCTCGTCCTCGTTGGTCTGATACAGCCCCGGCGGGTTAAACGAATCCGCATGCAGCCGGGTCAGATCGGCACCATTCCCCATGGCATGGACGCGGGCGTTTTCGATCATGTCGGGATTGCCGCACAGGAAAATATGGGTTTCTGTCAGGTCCGGGTATTGATCGAAGGCAAGCTCCGCAACCCGTGCCGGCGGCTGTTCCCCGACGGCTTCGCGTGAGGCGGCCTGCGTGATGGTCACGCGGTCTGCGGGGAAATCCGCCAAATGCTCGGAAAGATACAGATCTCCGGCGGTGCGGCCGCCATGATAAAGGTGGATCGGGCCGCGATGCCCTTTCGCTAGCGCCTGTTTGACCAACCCGGTCAACACACCGCCACCCGTCCCGGTGCCGATCAGCAACAGCGGGCGGTCCGCCATGCTGTCATCATAAATGAATTCACCCGTTGGCCCCTGGAACCGGACCGCATCGCCGACCGAAAGGCTGTCTACCCAGCTGCTGACAGCACCTTCGGGGTAGATACGGATATGCAGCTCCATGAAATAATCGTCCTTGCCGCTCACCAGAGAATAGCTGCGCACGTCGTCATTCGCGTTCATCAGGCTGATCACCTGACCGGGCTGCCACTGGATTTCGGTTGCCGGTTCAAGCCGCAGAATGACGATATCCGGGGCGGTATAGGTCTTGTCGGCGACGGTTGCTTCCTGCACGCATTGCGACAGGTCTGGCCGCTGCGCCACGACGCTGTCAACATCGGTTGCCATGCAGGGCAGGAAGAACCCGCGGTCACGATAGTCCGGCGGCAGAGTGCTGACCGCCGCCGCGCCGGGATCGCCGGAGAGCGCTTGTAACATGCAGGAGCGGCAGGTGCCCTGACGGCAGGAAAAGCTGATGGGCGCGCCTTGTCGAAGCATCGCATCAAGGGCTTTTTCGCCCTCTTTGAGATTATATTTCCGACCTTCAAACTCGATCCAGTTTTCCGATGTCATTGTTTCCACTCCAAATGCAAATAAGGTTTGCTGCGATTTATTAACCTTATTATGCGCCTTAATTCCGGCTGAATTGTGTTCCTGCATCGTTTCCGAAGTGACCATTTCACGACGGTTGAACCGATTGCCTTGCCCGGCGGTATGCGTGTCCAAATTGTGAATGAGGTAGCATTTCAGATCAAAAGGCCCCGGCCTGCGCTGCAAGCCGGGGTCTTCATGAAAACCTGTCATGTGTCGCCGAGGCATGGCCCCGAAACTCAACGGCACCGCGTCAGGCGGGACGAACCTTGTTCGCGTTCTCTGATCGGATCAAAGGGCGCCGGATACGTTGTCCAGAGCCATCCGTGCTTTGGTCATTACCATTCCGGGGTTCGCGCTCCGGCGGCATACGAAGGTGCAAACGTGGCCCGGATATTGTTTGGCCCGCATGAACATGTGGATCAGGTTGTCCGAGAACACGAGGATTTCATTGAAATAATGGTCATCGTTTTGAGTGCCACGGGCGTTTTTGAAGATCTGTTCAATCTGCACGACCGACGCGCCCTGAAACAGGTCCGCAGTTGCCGCTGCGAGAAGGTCGAGGACTTCTTGCGGGTGCGAGTCAACCGTTTGCACGCCAAGCAGCATGCCGGTATCCATATCAACATAGCCTGAGGCCAGACATTCGGGAATGCCCGACATTGCGGTCTGAAGAGCTTTATCAAGTGACATTTTCATTTCCTTTTCGGGGCAAAGCCGGAGGATCAAGGTGTGTTTTTCCGGCGAGTTGAGGCGTAAACAGGTGTTGGAACAGGTGTTGCGCCATTAAGGGGTCACGGCGGGGAATTGCCCGGCGTGACGCGTTTTGTTGCAAGACAGGGCGCGGGGCGCCGCGTGTTCTGGCAAATCGGTTGAGGCAGTCGGTTCGGGGTGCAGGGGCGCTCTGGCGTTTATGCGCCTCGACACCTCGGCCTCCTGTTCTGCCCCGCTGGTTTGGTTGTCTCTGAACGGGCTCATTGAAGCAAAGCGTCGGTGCCTTTGCGCTTTTCAACACGCTCCGCAACCCGGCGGAAAGCTTGATCGCTGCCGTTTCGGGTATGTGCCCAGAACCCGCTTCATACCCGACATGCAGACCGTTCTGATGGCTCAGCCTGGTCCGTGTAAGAATAAATGTGGGTAGACATATTTGACGTCTTGCCTGCATTTTTCAATTCAACTCGCTACACTGTCTCTCTCGCTTGCCGTATTACAGCAGCATCCTCGTTCATTTCGTCGACTACATCCTCAGCGGCCTGAGAAGGGGCTGCGGTTTTCGGCATGTCGTATTGTTTGCGAATTTGCGCGCATACGGCACGAATTTTTTCCGTTCTGCTCGTGCCTGCCGGTGCCTCATTGCGGCTTTCGGATACGCTTGGCGTTGGCGCCGAATTTCGCGGTTCCGCCGCCCCATACAAAGACGGGTTTTTCAGGCGATAATCTGACAGGCTGACGTTTGAATAATTCTCATGATACGCCTTCAGATTACTCAGGCGATAATCGTTCATGTCAGGCGCATCCGCGGCAACGCCGTTTCGCGCTTCGGTGTCAGCCCCGTTTTCGGCGGCGCTTTCCATGCCTGCGCTTGCCGCGGGAATTGCGGGTTCCTGTGCGTCCGGCTGGGGCGGTTGTACCGCCGGGGCGGTGCCGACTACATAGCGCGAAAGCATGTAACTGCGTTGCACATAGATGCCCTCGACGATTTTCTCGAGCATTTCCTTGAAATCCTTGCCGCCGCTCTTTTCCCACGCCTCGTCATCCTTTTGCTCAACGGCCTTGAGGGCATTGGTCAGGGAAATAAACATGCGCGTGTTGAACAGGTCCTGCGTTTCGCGTTCCAGCCTGCGCTGGATTTTCAGCAGGTCGCGTTCGCTGGTGATCTTGTCCTTGCGTGTGACGAGCAGGATCGAGGTTTCCCGCAAACGGGCCGGAAGCGATTCCCAGGCCCCGCGTTCGCTCTCGCGCCAGGCCTGTCCGGCATGGGTACACCACATTACGGCGTTGGCGTAACGGATGGTGCGAATCCAGTATTCCATCTTGATGCTGGGGTCAGAGATCCCGGGCGTGTCGATCAGATCGCATTGCTTCAGGATGTCGGCCTCAATGAAAAGGCGGATATAACTGGTTGTCCGAATTGGAATGGAATCGTGGTTCTTCAGGTTGACCTTGTGCTTACGGCCATTGTGATCCATGCGATACGGCGCGTCGGTGCCATAGGTCAGCCAGACGGGCGGAAGCCGTGTCGCCGTTACCTGAGTTGGCAGGATATCCTGCCCGATCAACAGGTTCATCAGGGTCGATTTTCCAGAGCTGAATTCCCCCATGAGTGCGATCACGGGCTTGCGCATGCTCCAATCGGCAAGACGGTCAAACTGAGTCTGAGTCACATAGCGTTTGGTCATGGTATCAGAAGTCATGTCACTCCCTCCCCGCCTGTGTCGCGTTTTCGTCCATCAGCTCAAGAGCGGCTTTATACATGGCCGTAAAGTCGTGTGCCTCTTCCTGCGCGTCGTCCGCATTGGGGGCGTGCATCGAAATGCTGCGCACCAGATCAAGGATGGACTGGGTCTGCTCGGTCAGGAATTGCGCAAGCACCGCCTCAATATCTGCAAACATGTCGCGGACCTGAGTGTCCCTCAGATCGACGATGATCGTGTTGATCTCTTCATCAATCAGCGCTCTGTATTCTGCGGCATGGTTGTTTAGGCCCCGGCGGCGCTTCCACCAGCGGCTCCACCAGTTGCCGCTAAGGTCAATCGCAATGGTTCTACCCAACCCGACCGGCGGCGGCACCTTCGGAACCATCGGCGGATGGATTTCAAAACCATCAACCTGAGCGCCGAGCGTGTCGATATATATTCCGCTCAGCCGGTCTGCGGTGTCGTCAAAATGCCCTTCGACTGCGGTCTTTGTATCTGCGGCAAAGCGGTCATAGCTGGTACGCAGAACCAGCCGCAGCCCGGAAGAGTTGAACTTCCAGGTTTCATCCTGCGCGTTTGAGCGCAGATGTTCCAGAAGCGCGGCTTGCGCACGGTCCACGTAATCGCTTTTCACCTTGTTCAGAGCCGGCATCAGATTGTCGTCCCGCAGCGTTGCGAGCATGACTTCCAGCTTTTCCTGCGCGTCTTTGGCGACGTCATTCACCTCATGGCGAAGCTCGGAAATATTGATGCTGGGCGGTTTCCGGTTGGCTTTTGCGTTGATTCCAAGCGCATTTCTGATCGAAATCTCGTTCGAGATATTCTGCATTGCCAGCAGGATCGAGGCCAGATGGCGCTGCCCGGAATCTTCGACGATGCGTTCGTTGATCTGCTTCATCAGTTCGGGGACGCCCGACATTCTCCAGAACAGCCGGTCGCGGTCTTTTTCCCGCTTGAACTCTTTTTGTGCCGCCCAGTCCTTGGCGGCGGCTTCCGCCTCTTCGTCCAGCAATGAATAATCGCTGGTCAGGGCCATCTCGGCCCAACGGGCGCTGCCAAAAATGATACTGACATCTTTGAGCGCTTTATAACGCTTCAATGTCGAGCGGATGCTGTCACGGATTTCGGGCACCTGTTCTCCGGGGCGCGCCAGTTCGTCGATACGGTTGACGAATAGAATCAACTGGCGGTTTTCGTAGTTGGAAATCAGGCGGGTCAGCGCAAGGTCGGTCGTGTTCAGCGCTTCATGCGCCGACAGAACAACCACACAGACCTTGGAGCCACGCAGCGCGCGAATGGTGATCTGCTCACGCACCATGAAGGTATCGTTGACCCCCGGCGTGTCGCGCACCAGAAGAGAGCCGCCCAGTTCCGGCGCATCCAGCCAAATCTCGGCCGATTTGATCAGATCAGAGAACCGTCCCTGCTGGCTTTCCGGGTTAAATTCGAGTTCATCCGGGTCGCCCAGACAAACATAACGCTCCATCAACTCCGGATCGACGTAGCCGTATTTGTGGGTCTTGCCCAGCAGCGCTTCAAATTTGCCGCTCAACCGCTCGCGGGCGGCTTCGCGCATCTCTTCAATCTGGCGACGCAGCTTTTCCATTTCGTCGTCGGCACCGGCACGGCCCGCAAGCTCTCCGAAACGTCCGCCGCCCTTGACCATCGTATCCCATTCGTGGTCGTCGAAGAAATTGAACGCCGCGCGGGTTTTCGGATCGGCGTTGCGTGCGTTGATGTGCAGCGAGGTCACAACCGAAGTCCAGGGGTTTACGTCAGAAGGCAAAAGGCCAACATTGCCGCTCATCACATTGGCAAGGGCGGTTTTGCCGGCCTTGACCTGACCGACCAGCGTCACCGAGGCTTCGAATTTGTCAATCCTGCGAATAAGCGCGTTCAGCCTGCGCGTCAGAAACGGGTCGCCCTTGCTGATCCGGGCTTGCAGATCCGACTTCAGTTTGTCGAGCGTTGCAAAGAACGGCCGGATGGTTTCAGACCCCATGGTCAGAAGCTCGCGATTCAACGGTTTTTTCGCGCCGGCTTCTGCCCCATCTGATGCGGTCTCAAGTGCAATATCCTTCATCTTCGTTCCCTCTGCTCCGCTCCGGAAGGTTCAGCCGATGATCGGTCTTGCCGGACCGAGCCCTACCCTCCATGTATTCTGCGACGCCCCACCATGAAGCGCGCGCGACCGCCGCTCCGGGTCTTTCTGATCCGAAAGATGCGAAGATCACATTGTTGAACGTATTGAGACATTTGGGTGGGTTTGTGCCTCTATTGTGGAAATTTCGTGGTTTTCCATCCGGGCAATCATGGCTTTTCCGTGCCGGTTTTTTGGCGTTGCCTTCCCTATGATATCACGCTTTTCCGCCGCAATGCGTTCCATCTCGGTCAGCATTCCGGGCGCTCCGGTTTGTTCCCAAGCCTCGCGGGAATGGATGGACTGCTCAAGCAAATCGGGGCTGCCGCGACAGAAATGCGCCGAGTCAAAGTAATCAAGGGTTTCTGTTGCGACCCGTTGTTTCAGCTTGGCGAGATCGCTTTCCCGGCGCAACTTGTCCGCGCGTGAAATGGCCAGCAGCCCGTGGGCCGGGCGTACATGCGCCAATTCGTCAAGAATGCGACGTTCCGTCAGACGCCATGCCTGAGAGGCGATCGTGACCCATAAAAGCCCCGCCGCCGATTGCACGTTGGCAAAGTCGTCCTTCGTCAGATCGTCCGCAGTTGTCATCGGCAACTCGACCAACTCGAAGGGCCGCAAATGCTGCATGTTGCTGTTGATCACAATGTATTCCGCACCGCGCAGCGCATCCAGGTCGCCGGGCGCGATGGTGCGGCATATGCCATCCGGGAACCATGCTGTGATCCCCGCCTCGCGTTGCCATCTGACGGATACCGCCGGACGGATCGTTGCGCCGAGATTATCCGGCAGCAATCGCTGTCTCATCAATGCGTTCAGAACCGTTGATTTACCCGCGTTCACCTCGCCACAAATCACAATCCGGGTCGTATTTTTCAAAGGTTTGAAGAACATCTCAGTTTACTGCTCAGGCAGCCCTTTCTATGGATGAGCGCATCAGGGAGCTCTCGATGGCGGATAGGTTGATAAGACGGCGTTCGATCACTTCCATCTGACTTTGAACGCGCATCACGACACTTTGCCGGAAGTCCGGATCGGTTGCGACCTTCTGGTATTCGATCATTTCTTTTTTCAAACTGCGAATGCGCTCGTTCAGCGATGTATCAGACATGCGCAGCACAACGCGGATACGATCGGTGCCTGCCGAGGCCCGCTCGACCTGAGCTTCGTTGAAAGCGGCAAGGATCTTCTCCATCGCCGGGCGCAGTTCCTCAGCGGCGATGATGCGCAGGGCCGCGACCATCTTGTTGACGTCGAATTCGGGTTTGCGCCAGAAAGCCCAGCTGCGCTTGCTCATCATCTCCACCTGAAGCGACCGCTTGGCGAGCGTCAGGGTCGAAACGAAGCTGTCATGCGGCAGGTTGTCCAGCGTGATGCTTTCGCCCTCTTCGTCGAATTTGTCTTTCAGCATGTTGCGGCAGGCAACCAGACAGTTGTTGAGGATCACATCCGTGCCGCTCCGCGAAGTGTTCCACGCCTTGCTGACTTCCTCTTCCATTGCGCTCTGCAACGGCAAGAGATCGACATTCAGGCTCTTTTTGGCGGCGCCGCGCACGGTGTTCGCGAAGATATGCTCCTCGAACGCTTCCTTCTGATCGTCGACGAATGTCTCGATTGTCGAAAGCAACCGGCCTTCCAGCCGCGCCCAGGCTTTGTTGACCAGTTTGTCAATCTGCCCTTCGGCCATATCAACATGCTGTTCCAGATCGGACTGGAACTTCTTGATGTCGTCGATCTGCTCCTGCATTTCTTCGACGGCCAGCAGCGCGACTTCGCCATTGATATGTGCGATCTGGGTGCGCAGTGTTTCCCGCTCGCGGCGGTTGACGAACAACACCCCTTCGAGTTCGGCGCGGATGTCGCTGCCGATCTGAGCCAGTTGCTGCCGCCCCACGCCGTTGTCGATCACGTCGGAAATTTCAGCCTTGACCGCGTCGATGCCCGAGGCGAGCCACAGCCGGTCGTCGCGTTCCGCGGGCACATGGCCGTAACGCGTCTTGAGATACCGGGCCAGCCGGACATCATCCAGCGCTTCGCGCTCGGCTTCGGCCTCCTCACCCGTCTGCATTACCAGATCGGCCATATAACCGGAGCCGACGACGATGGAGAACTCCATGTCGGGAATGGCCCGGTGCAACCGCAGGCTCACATCTTCCAGCACACGCGGCACGTCCGTGTCGTAGTCGTCCAGCTCGTCGATCCGGTTGATGAAGATCAAGACATCCTTGTAGTCCTGTTTGGCGAGGATGCGGATCAGGGCAACGTCGACATCGGTCAGCGGTTGATGCGCCGACAGCACGACGACAAAGACGTCGGATTTGTCGAGACTGCGACAGGTAAATTCATCGCGCACCAGAAACGGATCGTTGACGCCGGGCGTGTCGGTAATGATGGTCGGAACCTGAAATTCCGGCAGGCGCATGTAGAGATTGGCGACCTTGGTCAGCGTTGAATAGCGACCGATGGTTTCGACATTCGCGCCGTGTACGGTCGTGCCGGGACCGGCGCAAACATAGGCCTTGAGCAGGTCCGAGGTGACATAATCGTATTCGTGCGTCTGGCCCAGCAGTTTGGTAAAATTCATGCCTAACTGGGCTTCCGCGCGCGTGCGCATCTCCTCGCTCTGACGGCGCAGCAATGCCGTATCGAAGCCCGGCAGAAGCTGTTCGGTGAGCTTGCGGATCTTCGATTCCCCTGCAACGATCTCGTTCCAGTCGCGTTCGGCAAAGAATTTGAAATTGCCGCCCGAAATCGGATCGTTGGGCAGGTTGATGCGAATGTTTGTGACCACCGATGTCCATGGATTGACATCAGAGGGCAGGAAATCGTGATTGTGCAGGAATGCGTTAAGGAAGGTCGACTTCCCGGCCTTGACCTGACCGATCACCGCTACCCGCGCGGCCCAGCTGTCCAGACGGTAGCGCAATTCGCGAAAGGTTTGCCGGCTATCGCGGCCAGCGGTTTTTCCCAGATTGTCCAGCGTGTCCCGGAGGAAGTCCAGTTCCTGACGTTGATTAGGTGCAATTTTCATGACTGGGCCTCACTCATGCTGTCCTGCGGCTGCGGCCAGGGTGCCGCGGCGGTTGCCAGAATGGTCGTCTATCTTCCCCGAAGAGGGCGCGTCCGACGGGCTGCGTTCCGGTCTTTTTCCGGGGGCGCTGTCCAGAATCGACACGAGCCGGTCGGCAGCTTTCAAAATGGCGGCGGGATCGTTGCGATCGACATGCGCCATCAGGCTGTTCCACAGGGTGCGCGCATCGCCTCTGCCCTCATCATTCGCGACGGCGGCGGTGACACTGATCGGCACCACCTTGGAGGCGCTGCGGGGCGGGGTTTCGGGCTGCGGTTCGCGCACCGTAACACGGCGCGGTCGGATCATCTGCATCGCCCGATCCTGAAGCGCGGGCTTGAGAGCCTCCGTATCCACCTTGTGCGTGTTCGTGAACTGATCCACCATTGGCGCCTCGGCCCCGCTGATTTCCAGCCGTTCGCTCAGATCCTGCACATGCTCGCGAATGCCTTCGATATCGGCCGGGTCCAGCAGCGACACCATCAGGAAGGTATCGAAAAACTTCGCCGCTTCGCGCTCAACGCGTTGTAAAACGCGCCCGGAATTGGATTGATCGCTCATGAGGTCGGCATGGGTGATGACCAGCATGGCATTCTTGCGCAGACGTTCGGGCATTGCCTGCCACACGGCGTTTTCCGTTTGCCGCCAGGCCTGCGTCGCGTTGGTGCACCAGATCATTGCGTCGGCGTAGTTCAGCATCCTTTGCCACGTCGCGGCAGCCATGTTGGGATCGGAACTGCCGGGCGTGTCAATGATATCCAGCTTCTCAAGCACCGGCGCCGAATGCCCCATGATGCAGAAATGCGTGGAGTCCAGCTCAACGTCCGTAAGGCTTCCGATGTCATGCATGGCGCCCGATGTATCAACCTGCGCCAGCCCCGCCGCGCCGCCAACCAGCCAGACCGGCGGCAAGGCGGTTGCGGTGACATTCGACGGCAGAACGTCGCGCCCGGTCAGCCCGTTGATCAGCTGGGTCTTGCCCGCGCTGAATTCACCGCCGACCATGATCCGCGGCTTGCGGGTTTTTCCGGTATTGGCCGTCGGCGATGCACCGGGCATGCCCCATAGACTGCGCCTCATGCGGAAGCCCTCCTGTTTCCATACGACCCCGCCTTGCCAGAACCCTGAGCCGTGTCGGCGCGGTTCATCCGCTCCAGCATGGCTTCGCAGAACTTGCCCTGATCAAGTGCAAAGGTGGTGATGATGTCCCGCGTCGCGTTGACGGCAGGGTCAAAGAACTCGGTCATCAGCTCTTCGATAAGAGGGGTGGTTTCGTCGATAATGATACCACGGTATTTCTTTTCGATCCTCTTGCCTGACCCGATCCGCAACAGTTTCTGTGCGCCCGCCGCGACCCACATATTGCTCCAGAAATTCCCGCCGAGATCCAGCGAGAGCATCCGCGCCAGAACCGTCGGGGATTGATGGACAGGCTGATCCGGGAACTCGATCGTGTTGGTATTGCGAAACACGTTCAGATCGTTTTGCAAAATCTCTTCAACACCGTCCAGCACGGCCATGAACCCGGTTTCCCCCTCGCGCCGCAGCTTGCTGCACGCCGAGTTGAAGGCCGTTTTCATCGCCATTCGCAGCCCCATCGGGTCGTGTTCCCAGGCGCCGGTTTCGCCATACATGGCGATATGAGACCGCAAGGCATCGACCGCGGAATCCACGAATGTCTCCTGTGCATGCCCCAGACGTTCGTGCAACTGTTCGCGCACCTCGTCTGCAGCGGCATCGAAATTGGACGTGACCTGTTGCAACACATCGGCCAGCTTCATCATCAGATCGCCGCGCGTCATGGACGTATTGCTCGCCCCCTGAGGGTATAGCGCATCCACGTTTTCGACGGATTCGCTCATCTCGATGATGGTTTCGATTTCGCGGTCGATGTCGCGCATGAACGCCGCGCCGACCCCTTCGACAATGCGTTTGGCAATGGCCCGGTGCAGTTCGAGAATGCCCGAGGATTCAAGCGCGGCATTGCGCAGCGCTTCCGGGGACGACAGGAATTCCCCCTTATGCAGGCTCAAAAGCGCGTCGAGGCTGCGCTGGGGCAGCTTGCCTCTTTCGGAAAGGGCATAATTTGCCCAGTATCCGCTGCCGAATACGATGTCGATGTCCTGATTCAAGCCAACCCGTGCCAGCGTTTTCTGGATCGAAGCGCGGATTTTTTTCTGCTCCCCTGCCGGGTCAGGCAATTCGTCGATGCGGTTGACAAAGATCAGCACCTCGCGCGCTTCGACGGCGGAAATGATCCGCAGCAGGGCGATGTCCATCGTCGAAAGCGCCTGATGCGCCGACAGCACGACAACGCAGACCCGGCTGTCGCTGATGGCGTTCAGGGTGATCTGCTCGCGCATCATGAAAGTATCGTTGACGCCCGGCGTATCGCGCAGACACAGGCCGCGCGGCAACCCTTCCGCTTCGAGGTAAAGGTCAGCGGTCTTGGTCAGGTCGGCATAGACACCTTCTTCCGACCCCTGCTCCAGTTCCGATGGGTCGCCGTAGCAGATATAGCGGTCAATAATGCTGCGATCAAAACTCGCAAAAGCATGGCTCGCGCCGATCAGGTCCTGAAATTCATCGCCCAGCCGAGCCTCGGTGGTCTGGCGCATCTCGATGACCTGATTGCGGACCTCATCGGCCTCGCCTTCAAATCCGGCGCGCGCGGCCATTTCGCCCAGCCGGCCACCCGTGGCGATCAGCCGGTCCCATTCGTGCTGGTCGAAAAACCGGAACAGGGCGCGGGTGTTTTCGGGGCGATACCGGCTGTTGAGGTGCAAGGCCGTGATGACCGAGGTCCAGGGATTGACGTCGGAGGGCAGCAGGTCAACCTGCCCCACCAGCGCATTCAGCAGCGTGCTTTTACCGGCCTTGATCTGACCGATAATGCTGACCGAAGGCTCGAACGCCCGGATTTTCTCCAGAACGCGCTCAATCGGTTCTTCCACAAAGCTGAGCGCGGATTCGCTGAATTCTTCAATGGCCTGCTCCAGCATGTCCAGCCGGGACCAATACTGGTTCAGCTCTTCGAAACCCTGTTGATGCTTTTCTCTGACACTGCCTTGCGACATCTGAGCCTCTCTACTGGCTTCTGCGATCACGCGAAGCCTTTTTACGAATTATTGACCGTCCATTCGGCTGGCGCCTGAGCCGCGTCCTGAAATCTATGTCTTGAACGACATGAAAAGACGCAAAAAAGGCGCCGCGTATGCAAATTATTAACGAATCGTAAAGAGGCGATTTTATGTTCAAAAGGTGCAGCTTTGAGGGTTATCGACTCGCTCCGACCTGCCATTTAAGCGCAAAAAAGGGGACTTCAGAGGCGCAAACGCGTCTGAAAGCCACCGTTTCATGTGTAGGTAATGGGAAGCGTTTGACCTTAATCCAGCGTCTTGCGGAAACGCAGGAGCGCGGCCACGGTCAGGACAACAGCGAAGCCCAGCAGAGCGGTGAACGAGCTGGCGACGGCTTGAAAGTCGGCGCCTTTCAGCATGACGGCGCGGATGAGGCGCAGGAAGTGGGTCAGGGGGAAAATCTCGCCGAGATACTGCGCCCATTGGGGCATGCCGCGAAAGGGAAACATGAAGCCGGAGAGCAGCATTGACGGCAGGAAGAAGAAAAAGCTGAGCTGCATCGCCTGCATCTGACTGCGCGCGATGGTGGAGATCAGATAGCCCAGCGTGACCAGCGCCAACACGAATACGAACACCCCCGCCAGGAGAAGCGGCAGCGCCCCGACAAAGGGAACATGAAAGATAAGCCGGGCGAGGATCAGAACCACTGTGACCTGAACCGCGCTCACCGCAAGGTAGGGCAGGATTTTGCTCAACATGATTTCAAACGGTTTGGCGGGCATGGCCAGCAGATTTTCCATCGTGCCCCGTTCGGTCTCGCGGGTCAGCGCCATGGAGGTCATCACCACCATGGTCAGTTGCAAAATCACCCCCAGCAAGCCCGGCACGATGTTGTATTGCGTGATGCCCTCGGGGTTATAGCGTCGATGCACCACGATTTCGACCGGCGAGGGGGCCGATACCGGGCCGATCTCGCGCAAGAGAGAGGAGCTGGCGATGGTGGACAGGGTAGAGATGGCGCCGGATGCAACGGAAGGATCGGTGGCATCGGCCTCAATCAGAAGCTTTGCACGGTCGCCCCGCTCGATAAGCCGACCGAAATCGGTCGGAACCGTCACCACGAAAGCTACATCGCCGCGCGCGATCATCGCTTCGGCCTCGGTGGCGGTGGCGTCGGGGGCGATGAAGCGGTAATAGCCGGTCAGTTCAAGGGCGCTGACCATGGAGCGGGTGAAGCGATCCTGTGTCGGGGCCACCAGCGCGGCGGGTAGCTCCTTCGGATCGGTATTGATGGCAAAGCCGAACAGCAGCAATTGCAGCAGCGGGATGCCGAGCATCATGGCGAAGGTGATCCGGTCGCGGCGCATCTGAATGCTTTCCTTGACCAGCAGCGCCCAGAGGCGGGAGAAGGAAAAGAAGCGGCTCATTGCATGTTGTCCTGCGAAGCGCCCATGAGTTGAATAAATACGTCCTCAAGGCTGGTTTCCGCCGGAGCGGCATTACTGCCGGTTTGTGCGGCGATACGGGCGACGGAGCTTTGCAGCGCCTCTTTGTCAGAGCCGACGACGTGCAGCGTCGCGCCAAAGGGGGCGACCTGTTCAACGCCGGGCGCGTCGCGCAATGCCGCTGCCGCCTGCGACAGCCCCTCCCCGCTCAGAACCATTGTGGTCAGGCCCGCATTGCGCACCACCTCGCGCACCGTGCCCTTGGCGATCAGGTTGCCGTAAGAAATATAGGAAATGCGGTGGCAGCGTTCGGCCTCGTCCATGTAATGCGTCGATACCAGCACGGTCAGCCCGCCCTGCGCAAGCGCATGGATTTCGTCCCAAAACTCCCGCCGCGCCTTGGGATCAACCCCGGCGGTCGGCTCGTCGAGCATCAGCAGATCCGGTTTGTGCATGATGCAGGCCGCCAGCGCCAGTCGCTGTTTCCAACCGCCGGACAGCGCCCCGGCAAGCTGGTTTTTCCGGCTCAGAAGTCCGAGGTCATTGAGCGTATCATGCACCGCGGCGCGCCGGTTTTTCATGTCGTAAAGCCCGGCGACAAAGCGCAGATTCTCCGCGATGGTCAGGTCTTCGTAGAACGAAAACCGCTGGGTCATGTAGCCGACCTTGCGCTTGATGGCGTCGCGTTCGCTGCGGATGTCATGGCCCAGCACCGTGCCTTCGCCCTGATCCGGTTCCAGCAGGCCGCATAGCAGGCGGATCGTCGTGGTCTTGCCGGAACCATTAGGGCCGAGAAACCCCATGATCTCGCCCTTGCGCACCGACATGCTGATCTCGTTGACCACCGTCTTGTCGCCAAAGCGCTTGCTCAGATCGCGCACGAAGATGGCGTCTTCACTTGCCATGATCCGCTCCCGGCAAGGCGACGCTCACGATCTGACCGGGCCGCAGCGCATGTTCCCCCTCCGGGCGCGCCTCAACGAGATATACCAGCTTTTGCCGGTTTTCGAGCGAATAGATCACCGGGGGCGTAAACTCGGGCGCGTCCGAAACATAACTGATGCGGGCGGAAAGACCATCTGCACAGCCGTCACATTCCACATGCAGCACATCGCCAACCGCAATCGCCGCAAAGCTTGGTTCCGGCACATAGAGACGCAATTTGACCGCACCGTCTGGCAGCACGGAAAGGATCGGCGCGGCAGGTCCGGCGATTTCGCCCTCGCGGCGGATGACATCGAACACGGTGACGGGTGTTGACAGAGAAAGGCTGCGTTGCTCCAGCCGCCAATGCGCCCGTTCGCGCATCGCTTCGGCGGCGGCAACGGCGGCTTCGGCGCGGGCGATGGTCTGCGGACGGGCCGGAAGGCGGGCGACTTCAAGCTGCGCCGCGATCTGTGCCACGCGCGCTTCGGCAACCTGCGCCGCGGTCTGCGCGTCTTTGAACTGCGCATCGGTCGCAACACCGCTCCCGGCAAGCTTTTCAACCCGCGCCAATGTGCGCGCCGCTTCCTCCGCTTGCAGCCGGGCAGAAGCGAGATTGGCTTCGATGACCTGAATTTCCGCCGGGCGCGCCCCTTCGAGCAGATCGGACAAACCGCTGCGCGCCTGCGCAAGATTGGCATCCGCTTCCGCCAGCGCAATCTCCGCATCGCGCCGCTCCATCTCGACCAGCACCGTCCCGGCGGGCACCCGGTCCCCCCGCGCCACCGCCAGCGCCCCGATCTGCGCAATCTCAACCGGCGCCACGAGGGTGTATTCCCCCTCGACATAGCCCGTGGCGAAGGGCGGCGGTGTGCAGCTTGTCAAAAGGCTGGCGATCAGGGGCAGGCTGCATAGAAAGGTCATTTGCGGCTCCGTTCAAGACAGGCGTCGAGGTTTTCAAGCAAAGTGTCGGTCAGCGCCCCGACTTCGTCCCGCCCGAAGGCGGACCAGCCCATGCGCTGCGTCACGATTGGTTCGGCGAGGCGAAAATAAATCACCTGCCCGATCAGCGCGAACACGGTCAGTTTGACCTCATCGGCATCGGCTGGTTGCCCGGTGGCGATGGACCACAGCGCACAGTAGCGTTGGTGGCGCGGCAGGAAAATCCGCTCGAAAAAGAAGTCGGCGGTGTCGTCCTGCTCCGATAGGGCGCGCAGGATGAAAGTGACAATGTTCTTCGCGGCAGGGGTGCCGGCGATGAAGCCAACAAAGGCGCGCAGAGCGGCCCGCATCTCGGCGCGCGCGGCTTCCGGTGTATCCGGCACCGGCGCGGCATCGAAGGGCGCGATAACGCTGCCAATGCGCGTCGCAATCGCTTCAGAACACGCCCGGCGCAGCCCGGCTTTGCTGCCGAAGTAATAGGCGATGGAGGCAACATTGGCCCCGGCCCTCTCGGCGATCGCGCGGGTTGATGTGGCCTCAAACCCCTTGGTGCCGAACAGATACAGCCCGGCTTCGATCAAGGCGTCGCGCGTGTTGGAGCTGTCTTTGCGGCGGGTCATGCGGGCACTTTAATCAATCGTTTGATTAAATGCAATGCGTATGGGGAGACCCGGAAAGACGCTGCCGGGCGTGCGTTGAAATTATACCTATTGAAAGAACCCGATGCAGCGCGGGAGGCCGTAGCCCCAGCGCCAGGGAAGGCCGGTGCAGGGGCCGCCGCCGGTGCGCACGGCGTGGAACATCGCGTCGGCCAGCGCCTGTTGCGTTTGCGGCGACAGGTCGGTTTGCGTTGCGGCGACGCATTCGCGCAGGGTTTCGTCGGCGGTCAGGCGCGCGTCGAAACTGGCGCGGGCGGTCGTGGCGTTGCCTGCGATGTGGTAGGCTTGGTCGTGGGTGATGCAGCAGCTTTCCCAAGGCGGATGCGCGCCGATATCGGTGGCGAGATCGGGGAAGGTTGCGGTGAGGCCGCGCCAGATATTTGACATGCCGCCGCTGCATCCGTCGGTGGTGAAGGCGTTTGCCGGGGCCTCGTCGCGGACCGCCATCAGGCGGGCATGGGCGGCCAGTTCGATCCGGTCCGCGATGCTCAGTTTTTCTGCGCCAAGCGGTGAGAACCACAGGCCAAGTGCTGCGGCGGCCCCTGCCGCCAACAGCAGATATGTCCGCCGACGCAGCTTCAAGGCTCGGCGCGTTCTGTCGCGTTTTGCGCGCGGGCCTTGCTGCGCCGCTGCATGGCGAGCAGAACCAGCCCCAGCCCGCTGGCCAGAAGTTCAATCCCGAGCAACAGGCCGAAATCCATGTTCATACCCAGCAGGATCACGAGGCCCAACAGCGCCGAAACCGCGCCGGTGCCGTAAACCAGCATCTGATTTTGCGACCCGGACATGGCGCCATACGCGGCCCATGCTTTCGACGCGCCGGAAGCGATCAGCAGCAGGCCAACCAGCCAACGCATCAACGTGCCATCCCCAAACGGGCCAAAGATCATCGAGATGCCGAGAAATCCGGTCGCGACGGCAATGGCGGCGGCGCGGATGCGGGCCCAGAACTCCACGGCGCGATAAGCGGCCCAGCCTTGCAGCGCGGCAACGAGAATCAGGGACCAGCCAACCAGCGCAATCGTCGTTATCGCCGTTTGCGTGGGGTTGATCAGGGCAAACAGCCCGCCAACCAGCGCAATCGCTCCAGCGAGCATCATTGAAAACCACGGGTTCATTATACGTCCTCCTTCAGTTCCGCCTTGGCCAACCATTCCCCGAGCGCCTGCAATACTTCCTGCACCACGCTGCGAATGGTCATTTCTTCCAGCCCCGACAGGTCCGGAATTTTGTCCAGCGCCTGTTCCACCTCCGCTGCGGTTTGCGCCGACTGCGCCCCCGCGCTGATGGCTTCCAGCGAGGTCGCGATGCTTTGCAGTTGCGCGGCCTGCGGGGCCAGCATCGCGGCGGTCTGGTCGCGGAAATCGGAGGCTTTGTTCAACAGCACAATGCCGCTGATGACCAGTGCGATCAGCAGGATCATGGTGGCGTTCAGCATCGCCAAAAGCAAGTCTTTCAGTATTTTCATGTCATTTCTCGATGTAAGTTACGGACTTTCGTCGCGGTAGGTTTTGTCGGAAGCGTCCATGCCGAACAGGGCGGCAAGCTCCAGCATCAGGCGCTGGCCGGTGGTCAGGTTCGCCAGTTCGGCCATGACGTCGCGGGCCAGCCCCGGCTCGTCGGTGATCAGCCCGTCCACCCCGCGCGACAGCATCTGCGCCATGTCAAGCGGGTCGTTCACCGTCCAGACATAGACTTTCTTGCCCGCGTCCTGTGCGTCTGCGATGAAGCTGCGGCTGGCGGCGCCGGTGCTGACGGCGAGGAAATCGGCGTCGTAATCGGACAGGTCGCCGATCGAGGTCGCCGCGAGCAGGCCCACCGGCCAGCCGGGCCGGGTCGCGCGCATATCGGCGACCTGTTTGGGCTTGAGCGACATGAATTGCGTCGCCTCGACCATGCCGGTTTCCTCGACAATCTGCGCCACGCGGGCGGCGAGTTGTTCGTCATGGCCGTAATATTTCAGTTCGACCACAACCCCGGCCTTGCCACGCGCCAGTTCCAACACATCGCGCAGGGTCGGCACGCGTTCGTCCGCATAGGCGGGGTCGAACCAACTGCCGACGTCGATCTGCGCCAGTGCTTCCGGGGTGGCGTCCCAGACGGTCAGGGGGTTGTCGGCCAGCTTCATGAAGTCGCTGTCATGGGCAACAACGACCCGGCCGGTCGCGTCTTCCTGCACGTCGATTTCGAGCCAGTCCGCCCCTTGCGCCAGCGCTTCTTTCATTGCGGCGATGGTGTTTTCGGGCCGCGCGCCCGCTGCGCCGCGATGGGCGATGATGGCCACGTCGTCGCGCGGGGCGGCGCCGCGCATCAGGTTCCAGCCGGTTGTGACGGCGCCGAACACGGCAACCGCACCAACCAGCAATGCCATTCTGCGCCGCGCGCCGGGAACGTATGCGGGGCGGGCGCGTTCCCATTCGGGGATCAGCCGCGCGGCCAGATTATCGACCGCCGCAGCCAGAAGCCCCGCGCTGATCGCTCCGGTCAGAAGGTTCGCCCCGGCCCAGATTAGCAGGCTGACCAGCCCCATGATGGCGACGGTTCCCAGCCCCGCCGTGACCGGCGGCATCAGCAGCACAATCGCCCCGCGCATCAGCGCGCCGATCAGCGCGGAAATCACCAGCGTCACGATGGCCCAGATGAACAGCCCCATCGCAACCTTGCGCCGGTTGCTGCGTGTTAGCTGTGTGCTTTCCTTGATCGCTGCGCCCGCTGCGTGGCCGGACAGAACCAGCGGCAGCGCCATGACCCAACCCGCGAGCGACCACGCCAGCAAGCCGATGGCGATTAGCAGTAGCGGCGCTGAATACAGGATGGCGCGGACAAATTCCGGCGGCATTTTGCTCAGGTAATAGTTGATGTCGTAGGCGCCGATATGGCTGAAAACGATGATGGCAATGATGGCTGCAAAGGGCAGAACCAGCAGCAGAACCCGAACCACCAGTTGCGCCGTGAGGGCCAGAAGCGCAGGCAAACGCCGTGCCAACGGTCCCGCAACGCTGCCTCCGTCGCGCAGAGCGATCAGCAGCGCCGCCAGTTCCAGCGCCGCAGCGGTGAGGATAATCGCCGCCAGCACGATCAGAACGATAAGCCCTAACGGGGAGAAGAGGAATTTCGCGATGTCAAAATCGGTTAACGCGCCTTTGCCGGACAGCGACACGCCGAGTTGCACCGAAAACCCGACCAACGGTCCGATAATGGCAACGGCCAGAATGCTCATCACCAGATGAATGGAAAAAATGGCGCCGCGTGCGCGCCAGGCGCTTGAAATGATACTGCGCATAACCCCTCCCTTGACGACCGATGGGGCCGCTCTTTGGGTTCTCTAGCGGAAAATTTTCAATGAATCCATGAAATAGGGGGTAAAAGAAAGGAGGGCGCGGGGCGCCCTCCGGGTTTGGGGTTTTCACGCTTTAGTGTGTCGCGGCGTGGTGCATGACGTGGAAAAGCACGTTTTGCTCCAGTGTGCCCTCAACAAGATGTGCCCACGGACCTTTGGCGTAAACCGCGACATCCTCGCCGGAATGGGTCTCGTAGCTGGTCGGGACCAGTGCCTGCTGGAGATAGTCCAGCTCATGCGCGGTTTCCTCGTCCAGCTCCGGGCGCACTCCGGCCCAGTTCAGCTCTTCGCGGATGACGGAACCGGCGCCGTTGAGGTAGCCCAGAACGGTGAAAGGCTTGCCATCCTGGGCGAGGATCGGCTTGCCGTTATGAGCCGTGCCTGCGCCGTCGATCCCCATGCAGAGGCCAAGGATGCTGGAGCCGCGACCGCAATAGCCGTTGAAGGCGATGGCGTGTTCGTGGTCGGCGGTGACGATGATCAGGGTGTCGGCATCATCGGTCAGCGCGTCGGCCATGGCCACGGCGTCGGCGAAGGCCTTGCCATCCGATACCATGCGCGCGGCGTTGCCGTCATGGTTGGCGTGGTCGACCCGGCCTGCTTCGATTTGCAGGAAGAAGCCCTTATCGCCCCCGGCGGCTTTCAGCGCGGTAATGGCCGCTTCGGTCATTTCTGCCAGCGAAGGTTCGTTGCGGCGATCCGCTTCGTATTTCATATGCGAGGCTTCAAATAGGCCGAGCAGCGGGGTGCCGTCGGCGGGCAGGGCGTCGAAAGTGGCCTGATCCCAGGCATAGGCTACCCCGGCTTCCTCAAAGGCGGGCAGCAGGTTGTCGCCCGGCGCGCGCTTGCCGATCTTGCCTTCGCCATCGGTCACGTCCGAGGGAATGAAATTGCGACGACCGCCACCAAGCGCCACATCCACAACACCCGATTTCATCGCTTCCAGAAGCTGCGTTGCAATATCGGCCTGTTCGGTGCAGCCCTCGGGCAGCTTGTATTCAAAATTGCGATCCACCGAATGCGCGTAGCCGGTGGCGGGGGTGGCGTGGGTGATGCGCGCGGTGGAGACCACGCCGGTGGCTTTGCCCATGGCGCTCATGATCTCGTTCATCGTCGCCACTTCGTTGCCCGGCAGGGTCGTACAATCGCCGCGCACCACGTCTTCATCGACGCCGATCACCCCGGCTTTGGTTTTGACGCCGGACATCATCGCCGTTGCCGTGCCCGCGCTGTCGGGGGTCTGGGCGTTGACGTTGTAGGTCTTGGCCAGCGCCAGATAGGGGAAGGCCTCCTGCGGCTGCACATATTCGTCGCCAAAGCCGCCAGCCTGTTGCCCGCTCCAGAGGCGGGTGGCGTAGTTCGAGCCGATGCCGTTGCCGTCCGAGACCAACAGGATGATGTTCTTGGCCGTGGCGGTGTTTGGTTGCTGCGCTAGCATGGCGGCAATGGTGGATTGCCCGTCGGTGAACCAGGTGTTGCCCGCCTGCGGCAGGTCTTCGGCATAGGCCGCGGTGCCGCAAAGCAGGGTCGAGGCGGCGAGGAGAGATTTGAGCTTCATAACAGGATTTCCCGTTTCTGGTGGATATTGCAGGTGAGGATAGGGGCGTTGCGCAACGATTCTGTGACGGTTTTGAAACGGTTATGTAATAGCTGCATTTGGTCGCGCCGCAGAGAAGGGGCTTGCACCTGCGGGGCGGCTGTTGGAAAGTCCGGCATGTTTTTGCGAAGCCTCTTGGTTGCTCTGTTGCTCTTTGCCTTGCCCGCCGCGGCGGGGCCCGCGCGGGTATTTGCGGCGGCGAGTTTGCAGGATGTGTTGGAGGATGCCTCGGTTGATCTGGTGCCGGTTCTGGCCGGGTCATCGGTTTTGGCGCGGCAGATCTTGAGCGGCGCCCCGGCGGATTTGTTCATTTCCGCCGATCCGCACTGGGTTCGGCAGGTTGGCGGCGAGCCGGTCATTGTGGCGCGCAACCGGCTGGTTTTGGTTGGCAAGGAAGGGGCGGCGCCGGTTGACCTTGAGGGTTTGGGCGCAGTTTCGGGGCGCGTGGCGATCGGGTTGTCGGATGCGGTGCCCGTCGGGGTGTATGCGCGCGCGGCGCTTGAGAAGGCGGGGCTTTGGCAGGCGCTGCGCCCGAGGCTGGTGGAGGCGGAACATGCCCGTGCGGTTCTCAAACTCGTCACCATCGGCGCGGTCGATTACGGCATTGTGTATGCCACCGATGCGCTGGCGACCGACCGTCTGGGCTTCATCGCGCCGATTACGCATTCGCCGGTTTCCTATGCCGCCGTTGCCCTGAGCGAGCCGGGCGAGGTGGTGTTGGACTATTTCCTGTCGCCCGCCGGGCAGGCGATATTTGCGCGTCACGGTTTCCTGCCGGTTTCCGATGACTGATTTCGCCCCGGACATATGGCCGGTCGTGGCGCTGTCTTTGCGCGTGGCCATCGTTGCGACACTGGCGGCGCTGCCGGTCGCGGTGGGCGTGGCCTATGTTTTGGAGCGCTACCGCTTCCCGCTGCGTTGGTTGTTGAACCTCGTGGTGTATCTGCCGTTGGTCCTGCCGCCGGTCGTCACCGGCTACGCGCTTCTATTGCTGTTCTCCCCCGCCGCTCCCCTCGGCGCGGCGCTGGAGGGCATCGGCTTGCCACTGGCGTTTCGCTGGACGGGCGCGGCGCTGGCGGCGGGGATCATGGGGTTCCCGCTGATGGTGCGCGCCATGCGCCTGTCCATCGCGGCGATTGATCCCGGTCTGGAGGCCGCGGCGGCTACGCTGGGTGCTTCGCGTTTGCGGGTCTTTGCAACGGTCACACTGCCGCTGGCGCTGCCGGGGATCGTCGCGGGCGCGGCGCTCGGATTTGCCAAGGCGCTGGGCGAATTTGGCGCGACCATCACCTTTGCGGGCAACATACCCGGCGAAACCCGCACCATCCCCTCCGCGATATACACCTTCCTGCAAGCGCCCGGAAAAGAACCGCAAGTGCTTGTTTTCGTGTCGATTTCCGTTGTGATTGCCGTCGGGGCGCTGGTGGTGTCCGAGATGTTCGGGAGGCGGCGATGACCGGGCTTTGGGTTGATGTTGGGATTTCGCGCGATGGTGCGGCGATTGAAGCGCGGTTTGAACTGTCCGAGGGCACCCTGTCGCTGTTTGGCCCGTCTGGTTCCGGCAAGACGACGATCCTTAACATGGTGGCCGGTTTGCTGACGCCGGATCGTGGGCAGATCCGTCTGGGGGACCGGGTGTTGTTTGACAGCGCGCGCGGTATCAATCTTGCGCCTCCGGCCCGGCATCTGGGCTATGTGTTTCAGGATGCACGGCTGTTTTCGCATCTCGATGTGCGGCGTAACTTGCTCTATGGCGCGCGGGCGCGGGGTGTGGCATCGCAGCACAATTTCGCAGAGATTACCGCGCTTTTGGGGTTGGAAGACTTGCTGTCACGTCGCCCGGAGGGGCTTTCGGGGGGCGAGAAGTCGCGGGTCGCCATCGGGCGGGCGCTGTTATCGCGGCCGGAATTGTTGTTGCTCGACGAGCCTCTGGCGGCGCTGGATCGGGCGCGGCGCGAGGAGATTTTGCCCTATCTCGAACGGGTGCGGCGCGAGAGCGGCATCCCGATCCTGCATGTGAGCCATTCGGCGGCGGAGGTGGCGCGGCTGGCCAGTCATGTGGTGGTGCTGGAAAACGGGCGGGTGGTGCGCGCGGGCACGGCGCGCGAGGTCTTTGCCGATGCGGAGCTGGCGCCGGAGGGCGCGCGGGAAATGGGGGCGCTGCTTCGTGCGCGGTTTGTGCGCGATCATGCGGATGGGTTGTCCGAGGTCAGCGCAGGCGGCGCAACGCTGTTTTTGCCCAAAAGCGCCGCCACGCCGGGCGCTGATGTGCGTCTTCGCGTATTGGCGCAGGATGTCATTCTCGCGCGGGAAGTGCCGGACGGGATTTCCGCGCTGAACCATCTGCCCGCCACGGTCGAAAACCTGCGCCCGGCGGGGGCTTCTTCGGTTCTGGTGACGCTCGACACCCCGGCGGGACGGCTTTTGGCGCGGATCACGCAACGCTCCGTTGCGGCGCTTGAACTGACCCCCGGCAAGGCCTGTTTCGCCATCCTGAAATCCGTCGTGTTAGCCCCCCCAGCGGGCTAATAGCGGGTCGATTTCCAGCGGGATTTTCTCTTCGCCCCGGTGCGGTTTGCCGGGGGTTTTGGAGAGCGCGGGCGCGGCGTTGGGCTGGGTGCCATCAAGGGCGACAAAGCTCTGACGGGCGCGGTTATGCGCGTAATCGGGCGCTTCCGAGAGCGACAGGACGGGCGAGATACAGGCATCCGTGCCCTCAAAAATCGCGGTCCATTCATCGCGGGTTTTTTCCAGAATGGCGGTCTCGAACATGGTGCGCAGAGCGGGCCAGTTGGCGGGATCGGCGCGGTCGGGCAAGTCGCTCAGGCCAAGCCCCTCGCAGGCGATCTGGTAAAACTTTTCCTCCAGTGGCGCGACCGCGATATAGCCGCCACAGGCGCAGCGGTAGGTCCGGTAAAACGGCGCGCCGCCATCGAGCAGGTTGGCCTCGCGCGCATCGGCCCACAGGCCGGAGCCATAAAGTGAATAGATCATGGCGGACAGGTGGGCGGTGCCGTCGGAAATGGCGCAATCGACTACCTGCCCCTCGCCGGTTTTGCCTGCGTGATGCAGCGCAGCGAGCAGGCCCGCGACCAGATACATCGCGCCGCCGCCAAAGTCGCCGACGAGGTTGAGCGGAGGGACGGGCGCGTCCGAGCCAATGGCGTGCAGCGCGCCGGTGATGGAAATGTAATTGATGTCGTGACCCGCGCTGGGCGCCAGTGGCCCGGTCTGCCCCCAGCCGGTCATGCGGCCATAAATCAGCTTCGGATTGGCGGCGAGCATCTCATCGGGACCAAGGCCAAGCCGTTCCATCACGCCGGGGCGCATCCCCTCGATCAGCAGATCGGCGCGCGCGATCAGGCGGGCGGCAATGTCGCGATCCGCCGGGGTTTTCAGGTCGAGCGCCGCAAAGCCCCGCCCGCGGTTGAGAAAATCCGGGTTCTGCGGGAACAACGGCTTGAGGCCGGGCCGCTCAATACGCACCACTTCCGCTCCCATATCCGCCAGCCACATCGCCGCAAAGGGCGTTGGCCCCAGCCCGGCGATTTCGACAACTTTCAACCCCTTCAGCGGCCCTTGCAATTCAGACATATTTCCCCCTAAACGCCCTGCTGTTGCCATTATATATCCATAGCTCAGGCGCAACAGTAAAGCGGCGTTGACGGGTTTTGGTGCAGGGCGCATAGAGGAATGAGCAAGTATGAGGGTGTGCAGATGAAAATCGCAATGATTGGCACGGGCTATGTTGGGCTGGTGTCCGGGGTGTGTTTTTCCGATTTTGGGCATGAGGTGATTTGCGTCGACAAGGATGCGGCGAAAGTTGCAATGCTGGAACGCGGCGAAGTGCCGATCTATGAGCCGGGGCTGGAAGAGCTGATGGCGAAGAATGTCGCGGCGGGGCGGCTGTCGTTTTCCGGTGATCTGGCGAAGGCGGTGGCCTGGGCGGAGGCGGTGTTTATTGCGGTGGGCACCCCGACGCGGCGCGGCGACGGGCACGCGGATCTGACCTATGTTTACGCCGCAGCGGAGGAAATTGCCGCCGCACTGGATGGCTATACGGTTGTCGTCACCAAATCCACCGTGCCGCTGGGCACCAACCGGCAGGTGAAGCAGTTGATTCGCAAGGCCAATCCGGAGGCGGAATTTGATGTGGCGTCCAACCCGGAATTTCTGCGCGAAGGGGCGGCGATTGATGATTTCATGCGACCGGACCGGGTTGTGGTCGGGGTGCAGAACGAGCGCGCTGCCGAGGTGATGGCGGAGATTTACCGTCCCCTGTTCCTGCGCGATTTTCCCATTGTGACCACCGATCTGGAAAGCGCGGAGATGATCAAATATGCGGCGAATGCCTTCCTCGCGACCAAGATCACCTTTATCAACGAGATTGCCGCTTTGTGTGAGCGGGTGGGTGCTGATGTGAAGCAGGTGTCGAAGGGCATTGGGCTGGACGGACGGATTGGCAACAAGTTCCTGCATGCCGGGCCGGGGTTTGGCGGATCGTGTTTCCCCAAGGATACCAAGGCCTTGGCACGGATCGGACAGGAGCATGGCCTGCCGATGCAGATCACCGAGAAGGTGATTTTGGTCAATGACGAGATCAAGCGACGCATGATTGACAAGGTGATGGACCTGTGCGGCGGGACGGTGAATGGCAAGACCATCGCGGTTCTGGGCGCGACGTTCAAACCCAACACGGACGACATGCGCGATGCGCCGAGCCTGACCATCGTGCCAGCGCTGATCGGCGGCGGGGCGAAGGTTCGCATCGTTGACCCGCAGGGCGAGCGCGAGGGGGCGGAATTGTTGCCCCATGCGCATTGGTTCGAGGATGCGTATAAGGCGGTGCAGAATGCCGATGCGGTGGTGATCCTGACGGAATGGAACGAGTTCCGGGCGCTGGATATGAAGCGCGTCGCCAAGCGCATGGCGACCCCACGCATGGCCGATCTGCGCAACATTTACAGCGCCAAAGACGCCAAACATGCGGGGTTTGAAGCCTATGTTTCGGTGGGCCGCCCGGATTTCTTCGCGGAGAAAAAGGAGAAGTAAGGGCTAAAGCGCCTGTCCAAGGTGGCGCTCGCCGCGTGCTTTGGACAGGGCAATCTGTTTTTGCCGCTCGCGGAAGCGTTCGCGCCGTTCGTCGGTAAATTCGTTAATGCAGCGGTGACAGGACACGCCCTCTTCAAATTCCGGCCGCGCGCGGTCTTCCGGCAGGATCGGGCGGCGGCAGGCGTGGCACAGCTCATGCGGCCCTTCGCGCAGCCCGTGTTCGATGGAAACCCGTCCGTCAAACACGAAACACGCTCCGTCCCATAGGCTCTCTTCCTCCGGCATATCCTCAAGGTATTGCAGGATGCCGCCCTTCAGGTGATAGACCTCTTCCAGCCCTTGCCCCAACAGGTAATTGGTTGATTTCTCACACCGAATCCCGCCGGTGCAAAACATCGCCACCTTCTTGTTGTGAAAGCGCGCCTGATTTTTCTGCCACCAGTCGGGAAATTCGCGGAAACTCTTGGTGCCGGGATCAATCGCACCTTTGAAGGTGCCGATCTCGACCTCGTAGTCGTTGCGCGTGTCGATCACCACCACGTCGTCGCGCGAGATCAGCTCGTTCCATTCCTGCGCGTTGCAATAATGCCCGACCGAGGCGCGCGGATCGACATCGGGTTGCCCCATTGTCACGATCTCTTTCTTCAGGCGCACCTTCATCTTGCCGAAAGGCTGATGTTCGGCGGTCGAGAGTTTGTAATCAAAACCCGCGCAGCCGGGCAGGGCGTTGATATAGCCGATCAGCGCGTCGATGGCTTTGGCGCTTCCGGCGACCGTGCCGTTGATCCCTTCGCGCGCGAGCAGGAGCGAGCCGGTGATGCCCTGTTCGGTGCAAAACTCCAGCAACGGGGCGCGCAGGGCGGCGGGATCGGGGAAGGGGGTGAAGTGATAGAGAGCGCAGACGGTAAACATGCCCCGCCTTAGCGCCGTGTGGGGCGGGCTGCAAGGTCTGGTGCGGTTGATCGGCGGGACGTAACCGCATAGATTCGGGGGGAGAGGGGAAGTTTGATGATACATGCCGACGACGAAGCCTTGCTGGTTATTGATGTGCAGAACGATTTTTGCCCCGGAGGCGCGCTGGCGGTGACGGGGGGTAATGAGATCGTGCCCGAGATAAACCGGATGCTGCGCGACTTCTCCGTGCGGGTGTTTACGCAGGACTGGCACCCGCCGGGGCACTCCTCTTTTGCCTCGGTTCATCCCGAAAACGCGCCGTTCGACACCATCACCATGCCCTACGGCGCCCAGACCCTCTGGCCCGATCATTGCGTGCAAGGCTCCAACGGGGCGGAGTTTCACGAAGATTTGCACCTTGAACCCGCTGATCTGATCCTGCGTAAAGGGTTCCGCCCGCAGGTAGACAGCTATTCCGCCTTTTTTGAGAACGACCGCACAACCCCGACCGGGCTTGAGGGGTATCTGCGCACGCGCGGGGTGTCGCGGCTGACGCTGGTCGGGCTGGCGACGGATTATTGCGTGGCCTATTCCGCGCTTGATGCGGCCGCGCTGGGCTTTGAGGTCACGGTGCGCCTTTCTGCCTGCCGCGCCATTGACCTGAACGGCTCGCTGGAGGCGATGCTGGGCAAGATGCGCGCGGCGGGGGTGACGCTGGGATAGAACTTCGCTTGCATTTTGGGCGCCCGCGCTGCTTTAACGGGGCAACAGCCGAAGGGTGACAGAATGGTCGATATTGCAAGTCGCGTTTATAATCACAGTTGGAAGATCGACCCGATCATCCGCTCCCTGATCGACACGGATTTTTACAAGCTGCTGATGGCGCAGTCGGTGTTTCACAACAAGCCCGACACGCAGGTGACGTTTTCGCTGATCAACCGCTCGCAGGACGTGCCTTTGGCCAAGCTGATCGACGAGGGCGAGTTGCGCGAGCAGCTCGATCATATCCGCACCCTGAGCCTGTCGCGCGGGGAAAGCACCTGGATGCGTGGTAATATGTTTTACGGCAAGCGTCAGATGTTTCGCCCGGATTTCATGGAGTGGTTCGAAAATCTACGCCTGCCGCCCTATCACCTTGAGCGCGTGGGCGATCAGTATGAACTGACCTTTGAGGGGGCGTGGCCCGAGGTGATGCTTTGGGAAATCCCGGCGCTTTCGGTGCTGATGGAGTTGCGCTCGCGGGCGGTGCTGCGCTCGATGGGCAAGTTTGAATTGCAGGTTCTTTATGCCCGCGCCATGACCAAGCTTTGGGAGAAAATTGGCCGGTTGCGCGATTTGGAGGGGCTGGAACTGGCAGATTTCGGCACGCGGCGGCGGCATTCCTATCTTTGGCAGGATTGGTGCGTGCAGGCGATGATCGAGGGGCTGGGGGATCGGTTTACCGGCACGTCGAATTGCCTGATCGCTATGAAGCGCGACCTTGAGGCGGTTGGCACCAATGCGCATGAATTGCCGATGGTGTATGCGGCGCTGGCGGAGGACGATGCCGCGCTGGCGCGGGCGCCGTATGATGTTCTGGCCGATTGGCACGACGAGCATGAGGGCAATCTGCGCATCATTTTACCGGATACTTATGGCACCAGCGGGTTTCTTGAGCGCGCGCCGGAATGGCTGGCGGGGTGGACCGGCATTCGCATTGACAGCGGCGACCCGGCGGCGGCGGCGGAGATTGCGATTGATTGGTGGAAGTCACGCGGCGAAGACCCGGCGCAGAAACGACTGATCTTTTCCGATGGGCTGGATACAGACAAGATTATTGAATTGCATCAACAGTTTAGCGGTCGGGTGAAGACCAGTTTTGGCTGGGGCACCCTGCTGACCAACGATTTTCGCGGCCTGACAGAAGGCGATGGCCTCGCGCCGTTCTCGCTGGTCTGCAAGGCGATTTCGGCCAATGGCAAACCGACAGTGAAGCTGTCGGACAATCCGCGCAAGGCGATGGGACCAGAAGCGGAAATCGCGCGTTACAAGCGGGTGTTCGGTGTTGGCGATCAGGAAGAGATGGACGTGATCGTCTGATCCTAGTCCGAGGCGCTCGGCTTGCCCTGCCGCAGCTTCTTCAATTCTCCGCGCCGGTTTTTGGCCTCCAGCCGTCGGCGTTTGGAAGCGAGCGTCGGTCGGGTGGCGATGCGGCGTTTGGGGGCGACGAGGGCTTTGCGGATCATTTCCGCCAGCCGCTCTTCTGCGATCTCGCGGTTGCGCGATTGCTGGCGCGTGTCTTCGACCCGGATGATCAGCGCGCCGTCATTGGTCCATTTGCGCCCGGCGATGCGTTTGAGCCGGGTCTTGACCGCGCGCGTCAGGGCCGGGCTGCGCTCCGCCTCAAAGCGCAGTTCCACCGCCGTTGCGACCTTGTTGACCCGCTGCCCGCCCGGCCCGGTGGCGCGGGTGAAGCTCTCGGTCAGTTCCCAGTCGGCAATGGTTATGGTGTCATTGATGCGGATCATGGTGTGAAAATAGGCGCTAAAAGCGAAAAGGGCCACCGTTTGGTGGCCCCTTATTATTATGCTGCGTTCGGGGACAGCCTGCCGACGATAGCCCGGAAGGGGATCAGCGCGGCGAGCGCCAGCGCCAGTTTCACCAACCAGTCAGCAAAGCCCAGCGAGACCCAGAGCGGCACGTTGGGGCCGATGCCGATCAGCGGCAGGGTTTCGGTGGCCCAGCTCACATCGTTGGCCGGCTCAAGGAAAACCAGCGCGCCGGAGAACGCGATGGTGAAGAAAATCGCGGTGTCGAGCGCGGAACCGACCAGCGTCGAGACCAGTGGCGCGCGCCACCAGTCACCGCCGCGCAGACGATCAAAAATCGACACGTCGAGCATCTGTGCGCTCAGGAAGGCAATGCCGGAGCCGAGCGCGATGCGCAGGGTGACGAGCGGGCCGAATTCACCGCTGATCTGCGTGCCGATGAACGAGCAGGCAATGCCGACAACGAAGCCCGCCAGCACAACCCTTTGCGCGGCGGCTTTGCCGTAAACCCGGTTCATTACATCGGTGACGAGGAAAGCGATGGGATAGGTAAAGGCGCCCCAGGTGAGCCAGTTCCCGAAGGGAAATTGCACCAGAATGTTGGAGGCCATGACAACGGCGGCCATAACCAGCACACCGGGGAGAGTTTCGCGTTTCATATTGTATTCCGTTTTAGCAAGGTTGCGGACACTTGGCCGCACCATGCGGCGGAGCGGTCTCTACGGGCTTTGCCCCTAACGGTCAAGGGTGTATTCGACGAAGTGGGTGGTCTGGAAAAAGCGGAAATTGTCGTCAGAGATCATGGTCAGGCGGATGCGCCCCGCATCGTCGCGCCAGACCGCCAGCCCTTCGAGATTGTCGTGCCGCCCCGGCGGGGTTTCGAGCAGGGTCTCGCCTGCCTGCGTGCCGGTAGCGGCGGGATTGAAGCGGCGCACCCGGCTGGAAAAGCCGAAAAAACCGTGCAATTCGCGCTCTAAAACGTAGAGCATCCCGTCCGGTCCGAAATCGGCCCCGGTGATCAGCATCCCGTCGTTGCGGCGAATACCGAAGGGGATGTCCCAGCGGGTGCTTTTCAGGCGATATACCGGGAAGGGACGGGTCACGCCGCCGGAGCGTTCGGGGATGGTGTAAAGTGCGCCGTTCTGGTCGATGGCCAGCGCTTCCAGCGAGGAATTGTTGATCATCCCCTTGAAGTCTGGGTGTTTCGGCAGGGTTTCGCTGCGGCTGGCGCGGGTATCGGGGTAAGCGACAACGCGGTGGACGGCTTCAAAGGAAAGATACATCCGTCCGTCCGGCCCGATTGCCAGCCCCTCGCTGTCGTCGTGATAGCGCGGCAGGGGGGTGCCGTCGATGTGGCGGATGGGGGTGATTTCCCCTGCTTCAATGCCGGTGATCCGCCCGGTATCGTCGCGCACAAACCGGCCCTGCACGATATTCGCGCGGTCGGAAACAGCGGTGAAGCCGGTGCCGTCGGCGCTGACTTCCAGCCCGGACCAGCCGCCGAAATCCGGGTGGCTCATCGACCAGGTGTAAGCGTCGAAAAACTGCGCCGGGTATGTGTTTTGCGCCTGTGAGGCCGGGCCCGCGAGCAGGCATGCGGCGGCGAGGGCTATCGCAAGACGGAGGCGCATTGGCGGGGCAGATCCTTGAGGGTCAGGGGGCCGCGTGGCGGGCGCGGCTTGGCGTCCGGATCCGGCGGAGGGGGCGGCGGCGGATCGAGAATGTCGGCCACCCATTTGCGCGCATCGGCGCAGCCATCGCCCGGCGGGGGCGGTGCCTGATCCTTGCAATGCGGGCTACCCGCAGGACATGCGAGGCGGACGTGGAAATGATAGTGATGGCCGTGCCACGGGCGGATTTTGCGCAACCACGACCGATCGCCGGTCGCGCGCTCACACATCCAGACCTTGGCGCCGGGGAAGACCAGAATACGCGCCACCGCCGGGTCCGACGCCGCTGCTTTCAGCACCGCCATATGCGCGGGCGTCCAGTTCTCGCCAGTATAAGCACCGCGCGCGCGTCGGGTCGAAATCGACGACAGGCTCTCGCGTTCCGCTTCCGTCAGGTTCAGCCGCTTGGGCGGCAGCATCCAGATGTCGGCGTCCAGCCCGATCTGGTGGCTGACATGGCCGGTCAGCATCGGCCCGCCGCGCGGCTGGCTCATATCGCCGACATACAGCCCCGCCCAACCGGGCAACGTCGCGGCCTTGGCGGACAGGCGCTTGACGAAGGAGATCAGCGCCGGGTGCCCCCAGTTGCGGTTGCGCGACAGGCGCATCGCCTGCCATGTCGGGCCGGTTTCGGGCAATTCCTCTGCCCCGGCCAGACAGCCGCGCGAATAGCCGCCGAATACTTCGGGCGATTGCGCAGAAGGGGTTGTGGCCGCGCCGAATAGCTCTTTGGCTGGTTTGTTCGACGCGCTCATCACAACATTCGATCCCGCGCAGGATACAAGGGCCAGCGCGGCCAGTGGCAGCAAGAAACGTTTCATATCAAACCCTTTCCCCTTCCGGTTTGACCCAGATTAACAGGATCAGCCCGAGAAGAAACAAGCCGATCAGTGGCGATACCCCGATGCGCGCCGAACCGCTCAATGTGGTTACGAGCAGGATCAGCGCCGGGGCCATGAAGGCGGTGGCGCGGCCGGAAAGGCCGTAGAGACCAAAGCTTTCGACCGGCGCTTCCGGGTCCGAATGGCGCACCATCAGCGAGCGCGAGGCGGATTGCAATGTGCCGCCCATGCCGCCGATAAGAATGCCGCAACCAAAGAACACGATGTCCGGCAGTTTCGACCCTTCCGCCAGCGGGATGCCGAAGAAGCTCTCGCGCGACATGAAAACCACCACCACGATGACGCCCATCAGGATCAGCACCGATCCGATGATGACGGGTTTCGGCCCCCGCGCGCTGTCCAGCTTGCCGCCGAGCCATGCAAACAGCGAGGCGGCAATGGCGGAGATGATGCCGAAAATGCCGATCGAGGTGATGGACCAATTCAGCACCAGACCGGCATAGACGCCGCCGAAACCGTATAAGCCGTTGAGCGCGTCGCGGTAGAACATCGAGGATAGCAGGAAGGACGTCAGGCTGCGTTTGTGGCGCAAGCCCTTGATGGCGTTCAGCAGGTTTTGCATGGCGTCGGAAAAAGACGCGCGGGCTTTGCGCGGACCGTCTTTGACCCAGAGGATATAGGGCACGAAGAAAATGGCGAACCAAATGGCGACGAAGGGGCCGACGGAGCGGGTGCCCTCGCGCGCGCTGGCATCAAGCAGGCCGAAAGCGGGGTCCAGCCCGATCAGCGTTTTGCCGTCGCCCTGTTCGGCCAGAAACAGCAACATGATGAATAGCGCGACGATGCCGCCGAGATAGCCGAAGGCGAAGCCGGAGCCGGATACTTTGCCGATTTCCTCTTCCGGGGCGAGGTCTGGTAGCTGGGAATTGGTGAAGATCAGGGCAAATTCCGCGCCGATGAAGCCGATTCCGAAAGAGACCAGCATCAGCCACATATTCGACCCCGCCGGATCGGTGAACCACAACCCGAAGGAACCGATGATCAGCAGGGCGGAGAAGCCGAAAATCCACGGGCGCAAGCGGCCAGAACTGTCCGCGACCGCGCCAAGGATTGGCCCGCCGAAGCCGGTGATCAGCCCGGTGATGGTGAGGCAGGCGGACCAGAGCGATTGCGCCTTCGCATCCGCCGCCCCTTCCGCCATGCCGCTGGTCATGAAATAGGCGGCGGCGACGGTGGCGAAAAAGGGTGAGTAGATGAAGGTCAGGAGCAGGGTGTAAAACGGCTGACAGGCCCAATCGAACCACCACCAGCCCCAAATACGCTTTTTCGCGGAAATTTCAGCCATGTTGTCCTCCCTCTTCCGGCGAGAGAACAGCATAAACCGCCTTCGGGCAAGCTACATTTCCGGTGGCCACGGCCTTTCTGCATCCGCCGCGATCCAGGCGCGCGCCCAATCGGGCAGAACCGGGTGATCCTCTTCCGCTACATCCATCGCCGCATAAACCTCCACCGGCGGCACCATGCCTCCCTTTCGGGTTACGGCGGCGCGGTGCAGGACGTGGCTGGTGCAATCGCCATTACGCCACATGCTTTGCTCGATGTAGAAAAACTTTTCGTCATGCCCGATCAGCCGCGCGCGCATTTCGAAACGGTCAAACGCCCGAACCCGGCGGCGGAAGCGCACCGAAGACCCGGCAATCGCCAGCCCCCACTTTTCCCGCCGGATCACCCCGACCAGACCCATGCGGTTGCCCAGCGGAATACGGTTCAGGTCAAACAGCGTCAGCGTGCGCCCGTTGTTCAGCTCCCACCAGATATCCAGATCCCACGGCCAGCAGATATGTTGCGACACATGCACCCCGTCAACCGGCAGATCCGGGGCGTTGCGGTACTTGTAGATTTCCTTGAGCATACGAAAAATTGGATACATGGCGCACTCCTTTGCCCCCAATTCTCTTTCTTTTGCGGGCAGGTCAACCGGGAACCTTGCGTTGCGCGCGCGTGGACCTTAAAGCGTTATGCGAAAAACCTGAATCACTTAACGCTGCCTGAAATCAGAGATTTCAACGCGTTTAGTGATGCTCTATATATCAGGTGTTTCGTCAAACGCTTTAGGTGAAGGCAAACAGATTTAGGAGCCGATATGTCCCCGCTGATCCTGACCCTCATTCAAGTGTTCGTCGCTGTCATCGGCGTCATTTGGTTCATTGTCCTTGCCCATGTGATCCTGTCCTGGTTGGTGAACTTTCAGGTGCTGAACCTGCGGCAGCCGCTGGTGGCGCAGATCTGGTATGGTCTGCAACGGTTGACGGAACCGATGTATCGCCCGATCCGCCGCTTCCTGCCGGATATGGGCGGGCTGGACTTGGCGCCGTTGGTGATTATTCTCGTGCTGTATGCTCTGCGTCAACTCGTGGCGAATTATTATAACGCCTATGCCTGATCCCTTGCACCGCCCGTCGCCCCGTGGTTTTTGAGGGCAAACGGGCGGGCATGATGGCGAAAGACAGCGAGTTTCTGAAAGAGATTTTCGGCTTTGACGGGTTTCGACCCGGTCAGGCGGAGATTGTTGACGCCGTGCGTTCGGGGCGAAACACCCTGGCGATCATGCCGACCGGCGGCGGAAAATCTATTTGTTTTCAACTGCCTGCCTTGATGCGCGACGGGGTGACGCTGGTCATCTCGCCGCTGATTGCCCTGATGCGCGATCAGGTTCGTGCGCTCAGGGCGGTCGGGGTTGAAGCGGGGGCGCTGACCTCGGGCAATACCGAGGAAGAGACCGACGAGGTGTTTCAGGCCATCGCCGAAAAGCGGCTCAAGCTGCTGTATCTCGCCCCGGAACGGCTGGCGTCCGGCGGCACTTTGGGCCTCTTGCGACGCGCGGGCGTGTCCTCGATTGCGGTGGACGAGGCGCATTGCGTGAGCCAATGGGGGCATGATTTCCGCCCCGATTATCTGCGCATTGGTGAGGTGCGCCGGGCGCTGGGCGTGCCGTTGTCGGCTTTCACCGCTACGGCGGATGCGGAAACGCGCGATGAGATTGTTGAGAAACTGTTCGACGGGGTGGCGCCGGAAACTTTTCTGCGCGGCTTTGATCGGCCTAATCTGACCCTTGCCTTTGAGGCGAAAAACAGCCCGCGGGAGCAGATTTTGCGCTTCGCGGGCGCGCGCGAGGGGCTTTCCGGCATCGTTTATTGCGCGACGCGGGCCAAGACCGAAAGCCTCGCGGCGGCGCTGGTGGCGCAGGGACATGCCGCGGTGGCCTATCATGCGGGTATGGAGCCGGATCAGCGCCGGGCGGTCGAGCGGCGGTTTCAGACCGAGGATGGGCTGATCGTTGTCGCGACGGTGGCGTTTGGCATGGGGATTGATAAGCCGGACATCCGGTGGGTCGCCCATGCCGATCTGCCGAAATCCATCGAGGCTTATTATCAGGAAATCGGCCGGGCCGGGCGCGATGGGGCAGCGGCGGATACGCTGACTTTATTTGGTCCCGATGATATCCGCCTGCGCCGGGCCCAGATCGACGAAGGGCTGGCCCCGCCGGAGCGGCGCGCGGCGGATCATGGGCGGCTCAATGCGCTGTTGGGGCTGGCGGAGGCGCAGGGGTGTCGCCGGGTGGTTCTGTTGGGCTATTTTGGGGAGGCGGCTGAGGCCTGTAACAACTGTGATAATTGCCGCAATCCGCCTGAATTGTTCGACGCGACGCAGCCCGTTCGCATGGCGCTTTCCGCCGCGTTGCGCACCGATGAACGGTTTGGCGCGGGTTATCTGACCGACATTTTAACCGGCAACGCGACCGATCGGGTGCGGCAGAATGGGCATGATGGTTTGCCGACATTTGGCGTTGGGCGCGATCTGAACCGCGCGGAATGGGGCGCGGTGTTTCGGCAGATGATGGGGCTGGATTTTGTCCGTCCCGACCCGGAACGACACGGCGCGCTACGGGTGCGCGAGCGGGCCCATGCGGCGCTGCGCGGCGAGGAGGAAATCACCCTGCGCAAGGACAGCATCCGCAAATCGAAACGCCGCCCGGCGGTCAAGGCGCTGGTTTCTGATGAGGACGCGCCGCTGCTATCCGCGCTCAAGGCCAAGCGGCGGGCACTGGCGGAGGCGGCGCGGGTTCCGGCCTATGTGGTGTTCAATGACCGCACCCTGATCGAGATGGCGGAGCGGCGCCCGGGCAACCTTGATGAAATGGCGGCGATCAGCGGGGTTGGGGCGAAGAAGCTCGCGAGTTACGGCGAGGCGTTTTTGCGCGTTATTGCCGGGGATACGCCGGATCTGCATCCGGCGCGCAAGAAGCTGGCCGGGCGCGAAAGCGGTCAGGTGTTTGATCGACTGCAAGAGGCGGCGCAACGTTTGCATCGCGGTGAAAGCGGTATTGAAAAGCCGCTTTCCTGCAATGCGTTGCTATTGAAGCGGGTGGCTGAACGGCGCCCGGCAACGGTGGCGGATCTGGCGCGTGTTTCCGGCATGGACGAGGCGCGCGTCGCCCGGTTTGGTGACGCGTTCCTGACCGCTATCGCGGGCGATTGATCATTCCGGCACCGCAGGCGTCGCGCCTTCGGGGCAATGGTCTGTCAATTCCTTAAACAGAGCGGGTTTCTTCAGCGGTTTGGTCAGATGGTTGTCCAGCCCGTGTGACATGATCTCTTCGCCATCGCCGGTCATGGCATGGGCGGTGACGGCGACGATCCGGGTGCGCGGCAAACCTTTGTCGGCCTCTAAAGCGCGGATGGTGCGGGTGGCCTCTTTGCCGTCCATCACCGGCATGGAAATATCCATGAAGATCAGGTCCGGCTGAAAGCTCTCGAACAACTCCACCGCTTCCTGCCCGTTGCCCGCGAATTTCAGGTCGATGTCGCAATTCTTGACGAATTTGGAGAAAACCAGCTGGTTGGTCTTGTTGTCCTCGGCGCATAGCACACGCATCTTGCGCGGCGTGTCTTTGGCGGGTTGCGGGGCTTCCGGTTCCTGCGGGGTGCGGCGGCTGCCAAACATTGGGGCGGGCATCGGAGCGGGCATTGGGGCGAGCGCCGGAGCGGGTTCTGGCAGGTTGTTCAATGCTTCGATCAGCGCCGGGCGCGGGGTTGGTTTCAAGAGCCGTTTGGCGATGCCTGGCACGGTGGCATGGATGTTGCTCGGGGCGGAAAGCATCAGGATCGGGGCGTTGATATGATGGGTGCGCAGGTCTTCAATGGCGCTGGCCGTGAGCGGCTCGGGAAGTTCCTGATCGGCGAAAATCATGTCGAATTGCGGGTCTGTGAGCGCGGTGGCCTGCTCGGTGGAAGCAACCATCGTAACCTTCAGGCCCAGAGCGAGCAGGCGCTTTTGCAAAATGATGCGGTTGAGGTCATCGTCCATGATGATCAGCGCGGTTTTCTGCCAGTCCGGGATGGTCGGCGTTTCTACCGGATCGACGATGGGCAGGGTGATGCGGAAGCCGAAGGACGAGCCGACATCAACCTCACTATCAACCCAGATCGTGCCGCCCATCAGTTCCACCAGTTGCCGGGTGATCGCGAGGCCAAGGCCAGTGCCGTCATAGGAGCGGTTGCGCTCGTCTTCGACCTGATTGAACTTGCCGAACACGTGTTCGAGCTTGTCCGTCGGGATGCCGATGCCGGTGTCCTCGATGGTGAAATGCAGTTGCTGGTGCCCCTCTTCCTGCGCGGGCAGGCCGACGATACGGATCAGGATATGGCCCTTCTCGGTGAACTTGACCGCGTTGCCCATCAGGTTGGTGATGATCTGACGCAGGCGCACCGGGTCGCCGCGGAAGGTTGTCGGCAGGAACATATCGTGGTCGAAAATCAGTTTCAGACCCTTGTTTTTCAACTCGGGTTGCAGAAGCTGGATCACGTCCAGCACGGTTTTCTCCAGATCGAACGGCTCCGATTGCAGGTGCAGCTTTTTCGCCTCGATCTTGGAGTAATCCAGCACGTCGTTGATGATGGTTAACAAAGCCTGCCCGCTGTCGCGGATGGTGTCGATATAGAGCTTCTGTTCGTCGTCCAGCTCGCCCTCCGCCATCAGGTCCGCCATCGCAATCACGCCGTTCATCGGGGTGCGGATTTCGTGGCTCATATTGGCGAGGAAGGCGGATTTGGCGCGGTTGGCGGCTTCGGCGCGTTCGGTCGCTTCCTTGAGGGCGCGTTCGCGGCGCATGGTTTCGGTGATGTTGAGGCCGAGGCAGACGGTATCGCCGCCGGTGGTGCGCTGGTCCTGAAGGCGCAGCCACGCCCCGTCCCAAAGCTTGATTTCGCGCGGTTCCGGCAGGGGAGAATACCAGCGCGTCAGCATGGTTTCGCGCCAAAGCGAGCGGCCAACCCCTTGCAGGTTCACGATGCCTTCCGACACCAGCGCTTCGATAATTTCTTCATAATGCACACCGGGGCGGATACATTCCAACCCGTCGAAGGGGCGCAGATAGGCTTCGTTGGCGATGACCATGCGGTGATCGCTGTCAAACACGGCAAACCCGTCCTCAATAGATTGGATTGAATCCCAAAGCCGCTGTTTGGCGATGCTGACTTCTTCGGTCGCACGCACCAGATCGGCGCGCACCCGCGAGTTTTCGCCGCGCACCTCTTCCACCTCTTCGCGTTTTTCCACCAGATCTTCGGTCAGCGAAATGGCGTGATGCGACAACCGGCGGTTGGCCTCGTTCAATTCGTCCTGCTTTTGCGCCAGCAACTGTTCCGCTGCCATGCGCGCCCGGCGTTCTTGGGTCAAAAGGTCTTCGGCGTTCATCCCGGTCTCCGTCATTTTCGCTGCTTGTCGCCATTTTGCGCGAGATTGGTGAACGGGAGGTTAACGTCGCTGGATTTTCTTTGCCGGTCGTTGCTTTGTGATCCGGCGCGTGCAACCATGTTGGCATCTGCCTGGGAGACTAATAATGCGAAATGTTCTTGTTTTATTGACAATTCTAATCAATTTTGCCGGAACGGCGATGGCGGGTGGGGAGATGGATCTGCGTCGATCGGTAGTGTTCCGGGACATGGATTTTCCGGGTCAGGACCTTCAGTCGATCTTTGACACGCGATTCGCCGCTTGTGAAAGCGCCTGTTTTGCCCGCGAGGATTGCCGGGCTTTTACCTTCAATTCCAATAAGGGCGCGTGTTTTTTGAAATCCGGTGCGGCGGAAGAGGTGCCGTTCGGCGGGGCGCTTTCGGCTTTGGTATATACGCGCAGCGCGGCGGATCTGGCGCTGGCAGAGGCGCGGGCGGCAGAGGTGGATTTTCTGACTTCCAGGGATATTGCTGCCGCGCGGGAATATGCCCGCGAACTGGCGCGTGAATATATGGCAGGCGGCTGGGATCGCGACGAGTTGGTCGCTTATTCCCGTGATGCGGAAGCGGAGGCCAGTCTTGTCGTGGCCAAGCGGTATATGGCTTCGGCGGTGGTTGTTGGCGACAGGCCGGAGGATTGGGCCGATCTGGCGCGGCTGGCATCGGCGGTGGCGCTGGCGGACAGCAATTCGCAAACGCGCAAATACCATAAAGAGGGGTTTAACGCGGCGGTCATGGCGTATCTGCGCGGTGCGGCGCCGGGGGTGCCGATGGCGGTGATGGCGCGTGCGCTGGAAGCGCGCGGCGACGGGCGGGATTCGGTTTTCGCATGGCGGATGGCGGTGCAGGATGCGCCGGAATTTGCGCCCGATCTGGCACGGGCGGAGGCGATGTTTGGTTTCCGGGTGACGGACAGTTTTGTGGACAGTGACAGCGCGGAGCCGCGGATTTGTGCCGTGTTTTCCGAGGAACTGGCGCGCGGCGGGGTCGATTATGCGCCTTTCGTGGCGAGTGACGCGAAGGGGCTTGCAGTCGAGGCACGCGGTTCGCAGCTTTGTCTAACCGGCGTGTCGCATGGCTCGCGCTACCGTTTCACCCTGCGTTCGGGGCTGCCTTCCGCTGCGGGCGAGACTTTGTCCAAGCCGGTGGAACTCATCCAATATGTGCGCGACCGGCAACCTTCGGTGCATTTTCCCGGGCAGGCTTATGTTCTGCCCGCCGGGCCGGATGCGGGGGTGCCGGTGGTGACGGTGAACACCGCTCTGCTGGAGCTGGAGCTGTTCCGCGTCACTGATCGCAACCTCTTGCGCTCGTTGCAGGACGGGTATTTCGCTGAGCGCATCTCGCGTTACGATATTGATTATTTTACCGACCGGATCGGGCCGGAAGTTTGGCGCGGGGAGGTGTCAGCGACGCTTGATTTGAACCGGGAAGTCACCATGCGCCTGCCGGTGGGCGAGGTGATTGGCGATCAGCCGCCGGGTCTGTATGCGCTTCGTGCCAGCGTGCCGAGGACGGATGAGAACGATGTGCCGCCCGCGACGCAATGGTTTGTGATTTCCGATATTGGCGTGACCACGATGCAGGGCGCGGATGGCTTGCATGTGTTCCTGCGCGCTCTGAGTGATGCGCAGGCTTTGGAGGGGGCGGAACTGACCCTGCTTTCCGGCAATAATGCCCAGCTTGGCACGGCTTTGAGCGATGCGCGCGGCTATGCGCAATTTGCCGCCGGGGCTACAGCGGGGCAGGGCGGCGATGCGCCTGCGATGCTGATGGCGCGCGTGGGCGACGACATGACTTTCCTTGCGCTCGATGGGGCGGCGTTTGATCTTTCGGACCGTGGGGTTGAGGGGCATCCCGCCGCACCGCCGATTGACGTTTTCCTGACCACGGATCGCGGCGCTTACCGCGCGGGCGAGACCGTTTACACCACCGCGCTGGCCCGCGACGGGCAGGGCCGCGCGTTGTCGGACCTCGCACTGACGCTGGTTGTGTCGCGGCCGGACGGGGTTGAACACGCGCGGATCGTGTCGAACGAAGGGCGTGCTGGTGGGTATGTGTTTGAGACCGCGCTGAGCAAGGCGGCGCAGCGGGGGACGTGGCGGCTGGAAGCTTTCGTGGATCCGGATGCGCCGGCGCTGGCCTCTGTGGCGTTCCTTGTCGAAGACTTCCTGCCGGAGCGCATTGATTTCGATCTCGCGCTGGGGGGTGAGGAATTTGTGCCCAACGCGCAGAACCGTCTGAACGTCGCGGCGCGCTATCTCTTTGGCGCCAAGGCGGCGGATCTTTATACGGAAGCGTCGCTTACAATCGTGGCGGCGGATGCGGTTGAGGGTTGGCCCGGCTATGCTTTCGGCGCTTATGACGCGCCGTTTGAGCCGATTTTCGGCGAGGCGGTGAGCGGCGTGACCGATGCGGATGGCGCGGCGGAGTTGCTGCTTTCTGCGCCGGTTCCGGCGGATGTCGGGCGACCGTTGCAGGCGGTGGTGAGCGCCGATGTGCAGGAAGGGTCCGGGCGGCCGGTGACGCGGCAGTTGCGGGTTCCGGTTGCGGCGAGCGGGCCGATGCTGGGCATTCGTCCGGGGTTTGACGACGTGTTGCCCGAGGGCGGCGAAGCGGCGTTTGACCTGATCGCGCTGGGCCCGGATGGGGAGGTGCAGGCGATGGATGTGCGCTGGGAGATCAACCGGGTGCAGACGCGGTATCAGTGGTTCCGCGCTTCCGGGGATTGGCAGTGGCAGCCGGTGACAACGCGCAAGCGGGTTGCTTCCGGTGATGCACGCCTTGGGACGGAGCCGGTGCGCGTTGCGGCGCCGGTCGATTGGGGGCGCTACGAGATCGTGGTGAGCCGCAAGGGCGGGGCGTATCTTGAGAGCAGTTACGACTTTTATGCCGGGTGGTATGCGCCTGCCGATGCGACGCAGACGCCGGATGTGCTGGAGGTTTCGCTCGATCGCGAGGCCTATGCGCCCGGCGATACGGCACAGTTGCGGTTCGTGCCGCGCGCGGCGGGCAAGGCGTTGGTCACGGTGATGTCCAACCGACTGATCGACATGGTCGCGGTAGATGCGGTGCCGGGGGAGAACCTGTTGGACCTGCCGGTGTCGGAGGACTGGGGCGCGGGCGCTTATGTCACGGTGCAGGTAGTGCGGCCCCTGGCGGGCGAGGCGGTTCGGGCGCCGGTGCGGGCGCTGGGGCTGGCCCATGCGGGAGTTGATCCCGGTGCGCGGCTGATGGCGGTCGAGATTGATGCGCCGGAGGAGATGCGCCCGGACGGGCCGCTTGAGGCGGTGATCCGGGTGCCGGGCGCGCAGGGCGAGGTTTTTGCCAGTGTTGCCGCGGTTGATCTGGGCATCCTCAACCTCACCGGCTTTACCGCCCCCGATCCGGCGGATCATTACTTTGGTCAACGGCGTCTTGGCCTCGATCTGCGCGATCTCTATGGGCGGCTGATCGACGGGCAGGCGGGGGCCATGGGCGCGCTGCGCTCCGGTGGCGATGCGATGGCGCAGTTGCGGATGCAGGCGCCGCCACCGCAGGGCGAGTTGATGGCGCGGTTCAGCGGGCCGATTGCCCTGACCAATGGTGAGGCGCGGGTCTCCTTCGATCTGCCCGATTTTGACGGCACGGTGCGACTGATGGCTGTGGTCTGGTCGGATGACGCGGTTGGGGGAGCGGCGCGCGACGTGGAGATTGCCGATCCGGTTGTGATTACCGCGTCACTGCCGCGTTTCCTGTCGCCGGGCGATACGTCTGAAGCGCGCATTGAGTTGGTGCATCGCGCGGGCGAAGGCGGGGATGTTGAAGTGTCACTCCGGGGCGCCGGGATTGAGGTTGACGGCGGCACTTTCACGGAAACCGTATCGGTGGCACCGGGTGCGCGTCGCGTATTGTCGGTGCCGATCACGGCGCGGGCAAGCGGGCTGGCGGAATTGGTTCTGACCACCGCCTTGCCGGACGGATCGCAGCGCGAACGGGTCTTGCCGCTCGATATTCGTCGCCTTGATCCGCCAGTGGTGTTGCAGGATTGGTTAACCCTTGATCCGGGGCGAAGCCTTGTTCTGCCCAGAGATTTCACCATGGGTCTCGACCCGGAGGGGCTGAAGGTCACGCTGGCGCTGGGTGATTTTGCGCGCATGGATGTGTCCGCCGCCGAAGCGCGGTTGCAGCGGCCCGCTTATGGCGCGACCGAGGCGATCATTGCCCGCGCGTTCCCGACGCTTGACGGCTTTGCCGGCGCCGATGTGCCGCAAGCGGTGGGCGAGTTGTTGGCACGGCAGGGCGGTAATGGCGGCTTCGGGGCGTGGTATGCGGGCAACGGGGAGCTGTGGCTGGAAGCCTATGCGACCGACTTCCTGACCCGCGCACGCGGTTTCGTGCAGGTGGTGCCGGAGCTGGCTTTGCGCGCCGCGCTTGGCAACCTTGGCAACCGGGTCAATTACCACCCGGAGTTTGACAGCGGCGGTGAGGGGCTGGCTTATGCGCTTTATGTTCTGGCCCGTGAGGGTGCGGCGAGCATGGGCGATTTGCGCTATTATGCCGATGTGAAGGGCGAGGCCTTGGCCACCCCGTTGGCGGCGGCGCATCTGGGCGCGGCGCTGGCCGCTTATGGCGATCAACCGCGTGCCGACAAGCTCTTTGCACGGGCCGGGGCGATGCTGGCCGATGAGGTCAAGGAGAGCGGATGGCGCGACGATTACGGCACGGGGCGGCGCGATGCGGCGGGGGTTCTGGCGTTAGCGCTCGAAGCCGGGTCGCAGGCGGTGGACCGTGCCGCGCTGGTTGATCGGATCGGCGGACGGACGACGTCCTATTCCGTGCAGGAGGCGAGCTGGGTTCTGCGTGCAGCGGCACAGATGCGTGACAGTGCGCCGGAGGTTCGGCTGGGCGGCGTGGCGACGCGCGAGATGGTGATCGACGTGGACCCGGCAGCGCTGGTGGATGGCCTTCGGGTGGAGAATCCGGGCAAGGCGAACCTGTCCCTGATTCTCAGCGCGCGCGGGGTGCCGATCTATCCGGGTCCGGCGTATAACGACGGCTATGCCATCAGCCGCGCTCTGTTTGATTTTGAGGGCAACCCGGTTTCCGGCGATGCAATCGCGCAGGGCGAGCGGCTTGTGGTGGTGCTGACGGTCGAGCCTTATGGGCCGATGGATGCGCAACTTTTGCTGCTTGATCCGCTGCCCGCGGGCTTTGAGTTCGATGGCGGCAGCCTCCTGCGCAATGGCGATGTGGCGGCGCTGGACTGGCTTGACCTGAGCAATATTGCGCAGGCGACCGTCTTCCTGCCGGACCGTTTCGCCGCCTCGGTGCGCTGGTCGTCCAAATCGCCTCTGCGTTTCGCCTATCTCGTGTGCGCGGTGACGCCGGGCGACTATGCCCACGCCGCACCTTCGGTTGAAAACCGCTACCGGCCCAGCCGTTTCGCGGTTGGTGAGGCCGGGCGGGTGGTCATCCGGCAACAGTGATCCGCGCGCGGGGCATATTTACGGCGGCGCTCCTTCTCTGGGGCGCCGCTTTTGCCCGCGATGGGTTTGACCGATGGGTTGAGGCGACGCATATCCCGCCGCTGGAACCGGCCTATTCGCGCGAGTTGCGCGACCGGGAGGGGGACTTGTTGCGGGCCTTCATGGTTGAGAACGGGCGTTGGCGCATGGCGGCGGACCGGGTGGCCCCGACTTATCTCGACATGCTCGTGGCCTATGAGGACAAGCGGTTTTTTCAGCATTCCGGGGTTGATCCGCGCGCCATGCTACGCGCGCTTTGGCAGGCGGTGACGCGCGGGCGGATCGTTTCCGGCGCGTCGACCCTGACCATGCAGGCGGCGCGATTGCTGGAGGGCGGGCCGACCGGGGAGGTGTCGGGCAAGATCCGGCAAATCCGGTTGGCGCTGGCGCTGGAACGGCGGCTGAGCAAGGCGGAAATCCTCGACATTTACCTCGCCCGTGCGCCGTTTGGCGGCAACCTTGAAGGGGTGCGGGCGGCGGCGCTGGCGTGGTTTGGCAAGGAACCGGCGCGGCTTACGGAGGCGGAAGCGGCGCTGCTCGTGGCCTTGCCGCAAGCGCCGGAAACGCGGCGACCAGACGCCTTCCCGGAGGCGGCGCGCAGGGCACGGGACATAGTGCTGGGGCGCATGGTGGCGGCAGGGGTGTTGACGCCGGAAGAGGCGGAGGCGGCGCGGCGCGACCCGGTGCCGAACGTCCGGCGCGCCATGCCGCAGCGGGCGGCACTGTTGGCGGACCGGCTCTTGCGCGAAAGCGATGCGCGGGTCATCCGCAGCACCCTCGACGGCGATTTGCAGGCCAGCCTTGAAGCCCTGGCGGCGCGGGCGGTCGCGGGGCGCGAAGCGGCACTGTCGGTGGCGATCCTCGTCGCCAATCACCGCAGCGGCGAGATTTTGGCCTCGGTTGGATCGGCTGGCTATGGCGCGCGGGGGCAGGGCTTTGTCGACATGACCACGGCGCTGCGCTCGCCCGGCTCGACGCTCAAGCCCCTGATCTACGCGCTGGCGATGGATGAGGGGTTGGTGCAGCCGGAAACGGTGATGTTCGACCGCCCGATGCGCTTCGGAGCTTACGCGCCGCAAAACTTTGACGGCGGATTTCGCGGGCCGGTATCGGTGCGCCGGGCGTTGCAGATGTCGCTCAACGTGCCGGTGGTGGCGTTGGCGGACCGGATTGGCCCGGCGCGGATTTTCGCGGCGCTGAAGGCGTCTGGCGCGGGGCCGGTATTGCCGGGAGAGGCGCCGCCGGGGCTGGCGATGGTTTTGGGCGGGGTTGGGGTGTCTCCGCTTGGGCTGACGGAGCTTTACGCGATGCTGGCGCGCGGGGGCGAGGCCGGGGCGCTGCGCGTGACGGGGCGGGCGGAACCGCCGGGCGCGCGGGTCGTGTCCGAACCGGCGGCGTGGCAGGTGGCCAATATCCTCGCAGGGGTGCCGCCGCCGCCCAATGCCGCGCGCTTTCGCCTGCCCTACAAAACCGGTACCTCTTATGGTTACCGCGACGCATGGGCGGTGGGGTTCGACGCCGCGCACGTGGTGACGGTGTGGATCGGGCGACCGGATGGCACGCCGGTGCCGGGGGCATTCGGGGCGGATGCGGCGGCGCCGCTATTGTTCGAGGCCTTTGCCCGCGTGAAGCCGGCGCCGGAGCCGCTCGGACCACCGCCGCCGGGCACGCTCATGCTGTCCAACGCTGCCCTTCCCCCGCCGCTGCGCAGCTTCGGCGAACCGGATAGCGCGCAGGCCGGCCCGGAACTGGCCTTTCCGCCGGACGGGGCGCTGGTTGCGCGTGCGGGGGAGGGGTTTTTCGCGCGGGTCGAGGGGGGCAGGCCGCCTTACACATGGCTGGTCAATGGGGAAGTGCGTGCCACCGGGCTGCGCGGCGCACAGGCGGAGATTGCCGCCGCGCCGGGACATATGTTGCTCACCGTGGTCGATGCCAACGGGCGCGCGGCGCGGGTGCGGATCGAGGTCGAATGAAAAAGGCTCCCGTTTAGAGCGGAAATCGCTAAATCTGAATCAAAATTCCCTGCCTCGGGGTCAGCATCCTGCCGATTTCGAACGTGAATCTTGATGCTCGATAATACAGATTAAAGCGATTTCGCTATAGGGGAGCCTTGATCGTTTACTTGTCGTCTTCGTCGCTGTCGTCGGGCAGGTTGAAGAAGCTTTCCGCGTCTGGGGTCGCTTCTTCTTTCTCGCGTTCGTCGGCGGTAAGGGTGAAGGTTTCCAGTCCTTCAATGGCGGTCGGGATTTTCGGCTCGGCGTCCATGGCGAGGCTCTGCTCGGTCGAGACCAGCTTGCGACGCTCGTCATCCGACATTACCGACCCTTCAGCGGCCTTCTTGGCGGCGGCCTTCTGTACGACCGTATCCAGCTCGATCTGTTTGCACAGGCCAAGCGCCACCGGGTCGATTGGTTCCATGTTCTGAATGTTCCAATGCGTGCGCTCGCGGATCGCCTGAATGGTCGGCTTGGTGGTGCCGATGAGCTTGGCGATCTGCCCGTCGGTCAGTTCCGGGTGAAACTTGACCAGCCAGAGGATCGAATTCGGACGGTCCTGACGCTTCGACAACGGGGTGTAACGCGGACCGCGACGCTTTTCTTCGCCCACGGCAGCGGCGTAAAACTTCAGCTTCAGCTTGTGCAGCGGGTCTTTTTCCGCCTTGTCGATCTCTTCCTGCGTGAGCTGGTTATTGGCGATCGGGTCGAAACCCTTGACGCCCGCAGCCACGTCGCCATCGGCGATGCCCTGCACTTCCAGCTCATGCAGGCCGCAGAAATCCGCGATCTGTTTGAAGCTGATCGTTGTATTGTCCACCAGCCAGACAGCGGTGGCCTTGGTCATGATCGGTTTGTTCATCGCGAACCTCCTTCAAATCGTTCGACACATAGCGGCACCCTGCCCTGAATGGGCGGCCGAGCCGGGGCTTGGCGGGTTACCGTTGTCGGGAAACTTGGGGGGTATATACTGCGTGGGACAGGTAAAAGGAAGAGAAAATGCGGCTTTTGATCTATCTGGCGTTTTTCTGTGTGCCTCTGGCGGCTTGGGCCAAGGGGGAGCGGGCCGGGGAATTTGACTATTATGTGCTGGCGATGAGTTGGTCGCCCAACTGGTGCGCGCTTGAGGGAGAGGCGCGGGGATCGGAGCAGTGCGGGCGCAATCTGGGCTGGGTTTTGCACGGGCTTTGGCCGCAATTCGAGCGCGGTTGGCCCTCCTATTGCCGCCACAATTTCCGTGCCCCCTCGCGCAGCATGACCGGCGCGCAGGCGGATTTGTTCGGCACGGGCGGCGCGGCTTGGTATCAGTGGAAAAAACACGGCACTTGTTCGGGGCTTGCGCCTGCGGCGTATTATGACATGGCGCGTCGAGTCTTTGAAATGGTGCAGAAACCAGAGGTTCTGGACCGCACGCAGAAGACCTATGCCTTGCCCGCATCGGTTATTGAAGCGGCGTTTTTAGAGGCCAATCCGGGTTGGGAAGCGGATATGCTGACCGTAACCTGCAAGGCCGGGCATATTCAGGAGGCGCGGTTGTGTCTCACCAAGGACTTGCACCCCCGCACTTGCGGGCCGGAGGTGATCCGTGACTGCACCTTGCAGGACGCGTTGTTTGAGCCGCGGTGACTTAAGCCAGCAACGCCCAGACCATGATTCCCAGTCCGATATGGCCGACGGTCCAGATGGCGGAGCGCAGGAGCGGCCAGGGGGAGGCATATCCCGCCGGATAGAGCAGGCGGGCGAAGGTGAAAGTCGCGGCGCCAGCCGTGGCCAAGCCCCCGGTAATGCCCTGCATTTCCAGCAGCAGGGCGAGGGGCAGAAAGATCGGCAGCGCTTCCATCATATTCTTCTGCGCGCGTTCCATGCGGGCGGTCAGAACCGGCGTTTCCGGGCGGTCGTCACGCGTGCCGCGCAGATACTGCAACTGCGTTTTTTCATGCGTCATGGCACGGGTGATGGAGGGCAGGAAGGTCTGCACGAAATAGATGGCGAGAACGGCGAGGATCCACGGGGTCATGGCGGGTTACTCCTGAATATCAAGGACGATTTTACCGATATGAGCGGAGCTTTCCATGCGGGCATGGGCGCGCTCGGCGTCTGCCAGCGAGAAGCTCTGATCCATGACCGGCGCGATGCGGCCCGCGTCGAGCAGCGGCCAGACCTTTTTGCGCAATGCATCGGCGATTTCGGCCTTGGCGGCGTCGGATTGCGGGCGCAGGGTTGAGCCGGTGATGGTCAGGCGCTTGGCCATGATCAGGGCGAAGTTGATCTCCGCCTTTGGCCCCTCAAGGAAAGCGATATGCACCATGCGCCCTTCGACGGCGAGGGCGCGGATGTTGCGTTCGATATAGGAGCCACCGACCATGTCGAGGATCAGATTGGCCCCGCCTTCCGCTTTCAGCACCGCGCCGAAATCCTCCTCGCGGTAGTTGATCGCGCGTTCGGCGCCCAGATCAACACAGGCGGCGCATTTCTCCGCCGAACCGGCGGTCGCGAAGACGCGGGCGCCGAAATGGTTGGCGAGTTGGATGGCGGTGGTGCCGATGCCGGAGGAGCCGCCATGCACCAAAAACCGCTCGCCCGCTTGAAGCCCGCCGCGCATGAAGACGTTGGACCAGACGGTGAAGAAAGTCTCGGGCAGGCAGGCGGCTTGTCTGAGGTTCATGCCCTCGGGAACCGGCAGGGCATGGGCGGCGGGGCAGGTGACATATTCGGCATAGCCGCCGCCGGGCAACAGCGCGCAGACCAGATCGCCGGGCTGCCACTCGCTCACGTCGGGACCAACCGCGACCACCTCCCCCGCACCCTCAAGACCGGGCAGGTCAGAGGCGGTCGGGGGCGGCGCGTAAGACCCGGCGCGTTGCAGCGCGTCGGGGCGGTTCACCCCGGCATGGGCCAGCCGGATCAGGATTTCGCCCTGTTCGGGCGCGGGCACCGGGCGCTCACACAGACGCAGAACCTCCGGTCCGCCCGGCTCGCTGATCTCGATGGCGCGCATGGTGTCGGGTAAGCTCATTTCGCGTCCTCCTGTGCCGATTTTGGCGCACTGACCAACCCGGCCAGCCGCCCCGGCCCCGCATCGAAGGCGCGCCCGAAGGGGCTGGATTTAACCTTCGACTTGAAGCGCTCGAACTGCATCACATTTTCAATGCGCCGATCAAGGAAGTCCCAGGTTTTCGCCTGCCCCTCGCTGTCATCGCCGAGCCAGTATAGCACGGTCGAAGAGATCACGGCGGAAAGGGTGGCGCGTTTGGTATACCAGTTGATATCGCGCGAGGGATCACCCAGCGTGCGCCAGATCAGATCGGAGGTGCCCCAAAGCGCCTTCGAGCCGGTGGCGGCGTTTTGCGGCAGGGCGAACAGGGCAAACCCGTTGCGCACGAGGTCGCGATCAGAGAGCAAAAGCCGGGTTTTCACCGCATGGGTGATGCGCTCGCGCACCTTCATTTCCGAGAGGTCTTCGGTCGCCAGCATCGCTTCCAGCGCCCGGTCGCCAGAGCGGTGATATTCCAGCGCCAGATCGACCGGACCGCGCGGAAACAGGGCGCGGGCGGCGGCAATATCCATGCCGAGATCGGTGGCGGCGAGGGCGATGGTGGCTTCGCTCCAGCCATCGAACAGCGCGTGGCCAAGGGATGCTTCGAGGAACTCTTCGCGGGTCATATCCTGTGTCATGCCCCTGTTTCGCATCCCGCGACACTCTGGACAAGCACCAATCCGTCTGTTAAGCGGACGGCTCCTGCAATCTTGCAAATCCAACTTAGAAAGGTGGTGACACCACATGCAGGTATCGGTTCGCGATAACAACGTCGATCAGGCCCTTCGTGCCCTGAAGAAGAAGTTGCAGCGTGAGGGCGTCTTCCGCGAAATGAAGCTTCGGCAGCATTTCGAGAAGCCCTCGATCAAGCGCGCACGCGAAAAAGCTGAAGCCATCCGCCGCGCGCGGAAACTGGCGCGCAAAAAGGCGCAGCGTGAGGGTCTTCTCTAAGACCATCCGTTTTGGCTTTTAAAGCATTGGCGACCCCCGGCGAAAGCTCGGGGGTTTGTCTTTTTGGGGAGCCGCTATGGGCGGATTTCGACTTCCGTTCCGATGGGGGTAAATTCCCATAACTCTTGGATTTCCTTGTCAGAAACGGCGATGCAACCGGCGGTCCAGTCATATGCCAGCGTGATGGCGCCGCGCCCGTTTTGCTGGCCGTGAATGAAGATGTCGCCGCCGGGGGAATAGCCGCCGGCCTCGGCGCGCGCGATGTCTTCGGGTTGCGGATAATCCAGCCCCAGCGACAGGTGAAAAGCGCTGTTCGGGTTGCGTCGGTTGATGCGGAAAACGCCCTCCGGGGTGCGCCCGTCGCCTTGCCGGACCTTGTCGCCCACCGGAGCGAACCCCAGCGCGATGCGATATGTCTTGAGCGCTACCCCGTCGCGGAACACGGTCATTTTCCGGGCGGATTTTTCGATCAGAATGCGGTCGATCGGTGCGGTCAGAGGCGGCTCTTCCGGGGGCGTTTGCCGGTATAGAATCACCGCAAGCCCCGCGAACAGGGCGAGCAGCGACAGGCGCGCAAAGACCTTCGCGGCCTGTTTCATTGCAGGTCGGCGAAGGCTTTTTGCAGGCGTGTAACCGCTTCTTCGATCCGTGCGCGCTGGGTCGCGAGGTTGAAGCGCAGGAAGGTTTCGCCGCCCTTGCCGAAGGTTGCGCCGTGATTGGCGGCGATGCGCGCTTCTTTCGCCACGCGGGCGTTCATTTCCGCTGGCTCCATGCCGGTATCGCTAAAATCGACCCAGGAGAGATAGGTTGCTTCCAGCGCCATGCTTTTGAGGCCGGGAATGGCGGCGATACCGGCGTCGAACGCTTTGCGGTTGCCGTCAATATAGCCGCGCAGCGCGTCGACCCATTCCGCGCCTTCTGGCGAATAAGCTGCCCGCGTCAGGGTCAGGCCGAAGCTGTTGGCATTGAGACCGATCCCAGCCACGGCCTTGGCGAAGCGGGCGCGCAGTTTGGGATTGGAAATAATCGCATTGCCGGTTTGTCCGCCCGCGATATTGAAGGTTTTGGTCGCGGCGCTCAGCATGATGAGGCGTTCGGCGGCGCCTTCGATATTGGCCATGGGGATATGGGTTTGGCCGGGCATGGTCAGGTCGTGGTGGATCTCGTCGGAAACAAGAATCAGATCGTGTTTGGCGCAGAAATCGACAACACCTTCCAGTTCCTCGCGCGTCCAGACCCGTCCGCCGGGATTATGCGGCGAGCAAAGCACGAACATGGTTTCACGCCCGGTCAGTTCCGTTTCCCAGCGCTCGAAATCCATCTCGTAATGCCCGGCATTGTTGGTTAACGCGCATTCGGTAACTTCGCGCCCGGCGGCGGTGATGGTGCTGGCGAAGGCGTGGTAGACCGGGGTGGTCAGAACGATGCCGTCGCCCGGTTCGGTGAAGGCGTGCAGGCACATGCCGACGCCGTTTACCACGCCAGCAGTGGTGAAAATATCGCCGGGATCGACGGTCCAGCCGTGCCGCGTTTGCATCCACCATTGGATCGCCCCGCGGTAGGCGTCATCGGCGCCGGGATAGGCGTAAATGCCGCCGTTAACCATGTTTTGCAGCGCCTCGCGAATCACGGGCGCGGCCTCAAAATCCATATCCGCCACCCACATGGCCAAGCCGTCTTTGGGCGACACGCCGTAACGTGCTTCCATCATGTCCCATTTCAGGGAATTGGTGCCGATGCGATTGATAGGGGTGTCAAAATTGGGCATGGGTATCTCCTTTGCGCGCAGATTACCCGGCTTGCCGCCCGGCGCAAGGCCGGGTTCGGGATTGATTGCCGGGGCGGCTTCACCTATGTGAAACGCATGACGATACGCCCTATTCTGATCCACCCCGACCCGCGCCTGAAAAAGGTATGCACGCCCGTTCCCGATCTGTCCGATGCGCTGTTGGCGTTGGCGGAGGATATGTTGGAGACCATGTATGACGCGCCGGGGATCGGGCTGGCGGCGCCGCAGGTTGGGGTTTTGGACCGGCTGATTGTGGCGGATGCGCAGCGCGACCCGGAGGCGACGCCGGAGCCGATCGTGATGTTTAACCCGGAGGTGGTATTGTCCTCGGACGAGACCAGCGTTTACGAGGAAGGCTGCTTGTCGATCCCGGAGCAATTTGCCGAAGTGACGCGCCCGGCGGAGGTTCGGGTGCGCTGGGTCGATACCAAGGGCAACGAGCAGGAGCGTGATTTTGACGGGCTTTGGGCGACGGTGTTGCAGCATGAGATCGACCATCTGAACGGCAAGTTGTTCATCGACTATCTGGGCGCCATGAAGCGGCAGATGATGACGCGCAAATCGCAGAAACTGAAGCGCGAACGGGCGCGGATATGAAGCATCGGCCTTTCCTGCTCTGGCCCGACAGGCGATTGCGCATGGCGGCGGCGGATGTGGCGGAGATCACGGATGAGACCCGCGCCATTTGGGACGAGATGATCTATGCGATGGACGCGATGCTCGGTGTTGGGCTGGCGGCGGTGCAGTTGGGGATCATGCAGCGGCTGGCGGTTGTGGATGCGTCAGACGCGCGCGGGCAGGCGATTTGCATGGCCAACCCGGAAGTGCTGCACGCTTCGGTGAAGCTGTCGGAGCATGAGGAGGCCAGCCCGAATCTGCCCGGTGTTTCCGCGGTTATTTCGCGTCCGCGCGCGGTAACGGTGCGGTTTCTCAATGCGCAGGGTGCGGTGGAGGAGCGCGATTTTGTCGGGCTTTGGGCCACCTCGGTGCAGCACCAGATCGATCACTTGGCGGGTAAGATGTATTTCGACCATCTGTCGAAGACCAAGCGGGATATGTTGTTGAAAAAGGCGGCGAAGAAGCGATGAAAGTTGTGTTCATGGGCACGCCGGATTTTTCCGTTCCGGCTTTGGAGGCACTGGTTGCGGCGGGGCATGAGGTTGTGTGTGTTTATACGCAGCCGCCGCGTCGGGCGGGACGGGGCAAGGCGCTGCGTCCGGGGCCGGTGCATGCGCGGGCTTTGGAATTGGGGCTTGATGTGCGCCATCCGGTGTCATTGAAGGGCGCCGCAGAACAGGCGGAATTTGCTGCGCTTGAGGCGGATGTTGCGGTTGTTGTGGCCTATGGGTTGATTTTGCCGCAGGCGGTTCTGGACGCGCCGAAGCGGGGGTGTTTGAACATTCATGCGTCTTTGTTGCCGCGCTGGCGCGGGGCAGCGCCGATCCATCGCGCGATCATGGAAGGGGATGCGGAAACCGGCATTTGCATCATGCAGATGGACGCGGGATTGGATACCGGGCCGGTGCTGCTCCGCGAGGCGACGGGGATCGGGCCGGAGGAGACCACGGGCGCGTTGCATGACCGGCTGTCGCAGATGGGCGGGCGGATGATTGTGGATGTTCTGTCACGGTTGGATGCGCTTGAGCCGCAGGTGCAGCCGGAAGAGGGCGTTACTTATGCGCATAAGGTCGACAAGGCGGAGGCGGAGATTGATTGGAGCCTGCCTGCGGTGCAGGTGGATCGGTTGATCCGGGGCTTGTCGCCGTTTCCGGGTGCCTGGGTGCAGATGGGTGGTGAGCGGGTGAAGCTGCATTGCTGTCGTTTGGCGGATGTGGCGGGGACGCCGGGGGAAATCCGCGCGCCGTTTACCATTTGCTGCGGCGAGGGGGCGATTGAGGTCCTGCGCGCACAACGGCCCGGCAAGCGGGCGATGGATCAGGAAGCGTTTTTGCGCGGTTTCGATCTGCCTGCGCGGGTTGGCTAGGCCGCTGGCCTCCGGCGGGAGTATTTTTTCTAAGAAGAAATGGCTTTAGTGCCTTGCTTTGAGCAGGCGGGCCTGTTGTTTGCGCCAGTCTTGTTTGGCGGCGTCAGCACGTTTGTCGTGGTGTTTTTTACCTTTGGCGATGCCGATTTTGATTTTGGCGAGGCCTTTATGGTTGAAATACAGCACGATGGGAACGAGGGTCATACCCTTGCGTTGGGTCGCGTTCCACATGTGCGACAGCTCGCGTTTGGAGGCGAGCAATTTGCGGCGGCGGCGCTCTTCGTGGCCCCAGGTTTTGGCTTGCGCGTAGGGGGCGATGTAGGAATTGACCAGCCATAGCTCGCCGTTTTCGACTTCGGCGTAGCTTTCGGCGATGTTGGCGCTGCCGCTGCGCAGGGATTTGACCTCGGAGCCCATCAGGACCATGCCGCATTCGATATCCTCTTCGATGGCGTAATCGAAGCGGGCGCGCCGGTTTTCGGCGACGACCTTGTAGTTGGGGTTGTCCTTCGGTTTGGCCATGAGTGTCTCAGATCAGGCCAGCGGATTGCATGGCGGATTTGATCGCGGCCTTGGTTTCGTCAGAGGCGCCAAAGATCGGGCTGCGGACCTCTTCCGTGGCTTTACCCAGAAGTGAGAGGCCGTATTTTGCGCCGACCACGCCGGGTTCGAGGAAGATGGCTTTATGCAGGGCCATCAGCTTGTCGGAAAGCTCCAGCGCGCGGGCGTAGTCTCCGGCGAGGGTGGCTTCCTGTTGCTGGGCGCAGAGTTTCGGCGCGACATTGGCGGTGACGGAGATGCAGCCGGTGCCGCCCATGGCGTTGAAGCCGACCGCGGTGGCGTCTTCGCCGGAGAGCTGGATGAAGTCCTTGGCGCATTGCATCCGCTGCCACGCGACGCGGGCCAGATCGCCAGTGGCGTCTTTGACCGCAACGATGGTGTCGAGTTTGGACAATTCGGCCATGGTTTCGACGCTCATATCGACGGCGGAGCGGCCGGGGATGTTGTAAATCACGATGGGCAGGCCCACTTCGGTCAGCGCGCGGAAATGGGCCACCAAACCGGCTTGCGTCGGTTTGTTGTAATAGGGCGTCACCACGAGCGCGCCATCGGCGCCGACCTGTTTGGCATGTTCGACAAAGCGGAGCGCTTCGGTGGTGTTGTTCGATCCCGCACCCGCAATGACCGGCACCCGCCCGGCGGCCTGCCGCACCACGGTTTCCACCACTTGCTCATGCTCGGCATGGCTCAGGGTCGGGCTTTCGCCGGTTGTGCCGACGGGGACCAGCCCGTGCGAGCCTTCGGAAATTTGCCACTCGACCAGATGTTTGAGCGCATCAAGATCCAGCGCGCCGTTTTTGAACGGCGTGATCAGGGCAGGCAGGGATCCTTTGAACATGACACGCTCCTTTGCGTTTGGGGTCAGTGTGTTCCGATTCAGACCGGGGACGCGCGGAAACTAGCCGCCTTCGCGGCAAATGCCAAGATTGTGTATTGTTGCATTGCAAAGGCGCGCTACAAACCCGGCATGAAAATGAGATCAGATATTTTGCGCGCGCTGGGCGCCGCTTTGATTTTTTGCGTTTTGGGGGCGGGGGCGATCCCGGCGCAGGGCGTTGAGCAATTTGAAAATGCCATGAAGATTTATCGTTCCGGCGATGGCGATGCGGCGGTTCGGGCGGCGGGGGCGCCTGGCTCGGTGGCGTCGGATATGATCATCTGGAGCCGGTTGCGGTCGAGTTTTGGCAGCTTTGAACAGGGGGTCGAGTTCGTTGCCCGCAGGCCGGATTGGCCGGGGTTGAAGCTGTTGCGCAAGAAAGTCGAGGGCATGATGCCGGACGCGCCGCGCGGGGATGTGGTGCGCGCGTTTTTTGCCGGGGTGAAGCCGCAGACGGGCGAGGGGTCTTTGCATCTGGCCAAGGCGCTTTGGGATGCGGGGCTGAAACAAGAGGCGATGGCGGAGGCGGTTCGGGGCTGGACGGAGCTTTCCCTGACGGATGAGGCGTTTGAGCGGTTTCGTGTTGATTGGCCGAAGACGACAAAGCGGTTTCACTGGCAGCGCGCGGATATGTTGCTTTGGCGCGGGCTGACCGGCGAGGCGGAGAAGATGCGTGATTTGCTTGGTGCGGGGCAGCAGGCGTTGCTTTCGGCGCGGGCCGGGTTGCGCCGCGATGTGGACGGGGTGGATGCGCTGATCGAGGCGGTTCCGGCGAGTCTCGCGGGCGATCCGGGACTGGCTTACGAGCGGTTTTTGTGGCGCGTGCGCAAGGGGCGGTCCGGGGCGGCGTTGGAGCTGTTGCTCGCGCGTTCGGGATCGGTGGAGAGCCTTGGCAAGCCGGAGCGTTGGGCGGGGCAGCGGCTACGTCTGGCGCGGGCGGCGATGCGCGAGGGCAATGCGCGGCTGGCCTATCGGGCGGCGGCGAGTCATCAACTGACTTCCGGTTCAAAGCGCAATGAGTTGGAGTGGCTGGCGGGCTATGTGGCGCTGGTTAAGCTGGGCGATGCGAAGACGGCGCTGGCGCATTTTCGCCGGTTTGCCGCGGGTGTAAACACGCCGATCAGTCTTGGCCGCGCGGGCTATTGGGAGGGTCGGGCCTTGGAGGCGCTTGGTCGGGCGCAGGAGGCGCGGGCCGCTTTTGCGCGGGGCGGCCAGCATCAGACCGCGTTTTACGGTTTGTTGGCGGCGGAAAAGGTTGGGATGGGGATGGATCCGGCGCTGATCGGGGCGGAAACCTTCCCGAATTACAAGCAAAATCCCCGTTGGAACGATCCCCGATTCGAGGCGGCGCGGTTGGCGCTTGCGGCCGGGGAGATGTATTTCGCGGAGCGGTTTCTCGTGCAGCTTTCCGAGGATATGGACCGCACCGGGGTTGGGCAACTGGCCGCTTGGGCGGAGGCGGAAGGCGCGCCGCATTTGCAGTTGGTTTTGGCGAAATATGCGATCAAATATCACGGGGATTTGCTGGTGCGGCCCTATTTCCCGGTGCCGGATATTGGTCGGGGCAACCGCACCGTGCCGCGTGCGCTGGAACTGGCGATTGCGCGGCGTGAGAGCGAGTTTGACCCGGAGGTGGTGAGCCGGGTTGGGGCGCGCGGGTTGATGCAGTTGATGCCCGGCACGGCGCAGGACATGGCAAAGCGGCTCGGGATCGAATACTCCGCCGCACGGCTGACCGATGGCATGGCCTATAACACGCGGCTTGGCTCGGAATATCTTGCCTATTTGCAGGAGAAATACGGGCGCAATCCGGTGCTGATCGCGGTGGCCTATAATGCCGGGCCGGGCCGGGCAAATTCGTGGTCCAGAGCGCTGGGCGATCCGCGGTTGGGCGGGGTGGATATTGTGAACTGGATCGAGAGTATCCCGTTTGACGAGACCCGCAATTATGTCATGCGGGTCACGGAGAGCATTTTTGTCTATCGCGCGCGGCTCACGGGACAGGCGCAGCCGATCGGGATGACGGCACTGCTCAAGCAGCGGTAAGCCGGGCGCGGGTCATGTGCCGTTTGCGACCATAGCCGGGCGCGCGGGTGACATCGAACCCGGCGGCTTGCAGGTTGCGACGCACGAAACCGGCAGCGGTGTAGGTTGCGGCGGTGCCACCGGGCGCGGTGTGATCGGCGACGGCTTGTAACAGATCCGCGTCCCAAAGCTCGGGGTTCTTGGCCGGGCTGAACCCGTCGAGAAACCACGCATTTGCTTTACCGCCCCAGCGCGGCAGGGTCTCGCGGGCGTCGCCGATGATCAGTTCCACCTCAATCCCCGCCATGTCGAACGTATCCAGCCCCGCTTCACGCGCCGCCAGCAACGGACCAGCGGCCTCAAAGGCTTCCGGGAAGGCGCTTAGGGCGCGGGCCATGTCTTCGGGGTTCATCGGGAAGGCCTCGAAACTGGTAAACCGCAGCTTGCCCCCGCCGACCCGCCGCCATTCCAGCCACAGCGCGATCAGGTTCAACCCTGTGCCAAAGCCCAGCTCCGCGATGTGCAGGTCGTTTTGCAACCGATCCGCAAGATCGTTGCCCGACAGGAACACATGCCGCGTTTCCTCCAGCCCGTTAGCGAGGTTAAAATAGGGGTCGTCGAATCGGTTTGACAGGGGCGTGACCTCGTCGCGCCAACTGATTTCGGCGAAGGAATTTTCGGGCATTTTGTCTCTGTCCATGCGGGGACAATGCGGGGGATGTGAGGGCTTTACAATGGTGGAGTTGACGGTGCGTGGCGCCGGGATTTTCGGGCTTTCGGTGGCTTATGCGGCGCTGAAACAGGGCGCGCGGGTGCGGGTGATTGATCCGGCGGGACCGGGCGCGGGGGCGTCGGGCGGGATCGTTGGCGCGCTGGCGCCGCATGTGCCGGAAAACTGGAACCCGAAAAAGGCGTTTCAGTTTGAGAGCCTGTGCATGGCGGAAGGATTTTGGGCCGAGGTGGCGACGTTGTCGGGCCAGTCGCCGGGCTACGGGCGCACGGGCCGGCTGCAACCCATTGCCGACGAAGCCGGGATCGCGCGGGCCGAAGCGCGGGCCTTGAGCGCGGCGGAGCTTTGGCAGGGGCGGTTTCGCTGGGAAGTGCGCGACGAAGCGCCGGAATGGGCGCCGGTTTCGCCGACGGGAAAGTGGATTTTCGACGATCTGACCGCGCGGATGCGCCCGCGCGGGGCGGTGGCGGCGCTGGTCGGGGCGATTGAGGTGCTGGGCGGTGAGGTCGCGAAAGCGGGGCCGTATGAGGGGCGCGTGGTCTGGGCCACGGGCGCGGCGGGGCTGGTGGATTTATCGGCGCGGGTCGGCAAGAATGTCGGCGGCGCGGTCAAGGGCCAGTCCGCCCTGTTGGCCTATGAGGCGTGCGACCTGCCGCAACTCTTCGCTGACGGGGTGCATATCGTGCCGCATGAGGACGGGACGGTGGCGGTTGGATCGACCAGCGAGCGGGAATTTGACACGGCAGACGGTGTGGATGCGCTTCTGGACGATGTGTTGGAAAAATGCGTTCAGGTCTGCCCACAACTCGCGGGGGCGGAAGTGATCGAACGCTGGGCCGGGTTGCGGCCACGGGCACGTTCGCGCGCACCGATGCTGGGCGCATGGCCCGACAAGCCGGGGCACTTCATCGCCAATGGCGGCTTCAAGATTGGCTTCGGCATGGCGCCGCTGGTCGGTCAGGTTATGGCCGACCTCGCACTGAATGGCACGGACGCAATCCCGGACGGGTTCCGGGTTGAGGACAATCTTTAAAACTCCACCCCGATCTGCGCCTTGATCCCGGCACGGAATGGATGTTTGATCTGCTCCATTTCCGTCACCAGATCGGCGATTTCGATCAGTTCTTCCTTGGCGTTGCGCCCGGTCAGGATGACATGGGTCATCTCCGGTTTTTCGTCGCGCAGGAAGGCCACGACATCGTTCACGTCGATATAGTCATAGCGCAGCGCGATGTTGATTTCATCGAGCAAAACCATGGTGTTTGCCGGGTCGCGGATCAGCTCTTTTGACTTCTCCCACGCCGCCTGCGCCATCTCGATGTCGCGCGAACGGTCCTGAGTTTCCCAAGTGAACCCTTCGCCCATCGTGTGAAACGCGCAGAGGTCGGAGAACTTTTCCTGAATAAGATTGCGTTCGCCGCATTCCATCCCGCCCTTGATGAACTGCACCACGGCGCATTGCATGTTATGCGCAATGGCGCGGAAAATCATACCAAAGGCGGCGGAGGATTTGCCTTTGCCCTTGCCGGTATGAACGATGATCAGCCCCTTTTTATCAGTCTTTGCTGCCATCATCCGGTCCCGCGCGGCCTTCTTCTTGGCCATTTTCGTCGCGTGTTTTTCGTTCTCTGCGCTCATGTCGTTCTCCTGTTTCGCTGCAAGAGTGACGCGCCCGTGTGTGAAAGGCAAACGAAAAAGGCGGACCCGAAGGCCCGCCTTTCGCTTTCATTTGCTGCGTTTACTCCGCCGGAACCGCAGCGGTTTCTACTTTGGAGAAATGCTGCTTGTTGAGGCGCAGGATCAGCCAGACCATGAGGAACTGCGAGGCCAGCGCGATGGCAGTGATGGCCCAATAAGCGATGGAGAATTTATCCACCAGCCCGGCGGCAACCAGCCCCTTGTTGACGAAGAACTGCAACAGCACCGAGAAGGCAACGCCGGGGCAGATCAGGCCGTAAGAACCTGGCGAGGTGTCGTTGCCGAGCACGAATTGCCTGAAGTAGCCCTGACGGCTCAACACGGTCATGCCGAGCAGCAGGAAGACGACCTGAACCGAGATCAGTTTGGCAAGAAACATCATGGTTTCCACCGGGGCGCCGTGGGCGTTGAAGGTCGCGTGCAGCCCGTGATCCTGACGCAGGGACATGATGCCGAGAATGGTCATCAGCGGAACCACGATCATCAGGGTCGGCGCGGCTTCTTTCGCGGTGCCGTAGTGCAGCATCGAGTTGAAGGCGGTGAACAGCGCGAGGGCTGCATAAATCACGGCGGCGGTGCCGAAGAAGGTCGAGCCGACGAGCGAGAAACCGACCGTAACCGGGACCGACGACATGGCGGCCGGAGCAGCGAAGCCAACGGAGACCATGGCGAGGGCGAAGGTCGGCAGCATCTGCGCGAAGGAGTTATGCGCGGTCACGTCGAACACGCCGCCTTTGGTCAGTACGCGGCCAAGGAAATCACCGATGATCGACAGCGCGAACATGCCGATCAGGGCGAAGGTGAACATGGCGACCGGGAACAAATATTCCACCACGTTCCACAGCCCCGGCACGAAGACGAGGCCAACAATGAACAGGCCGTTCACGGTCATGGCGAGGGCCAGCGGATAGGCGAGCAGGGTGGTTTCGGCGTTGGAATTGCGCAGGGTTTGATAGGCGTCCGTTTGCTTCCAGCGGTTGAACGCGGAAATGTTCCAGGCGAGCTTTTGCAGGTTGAGGAAAGCGAAAACCGCAATCGCCGTCATGGCCAGCGCGATGGCGCCCTTGGCGGACATCGAGGCATTGGGCCAGTAAGCGGCGATGTGATTGAAGGTTGCGACCGGGGTGCCTTTGTGCGGCACCCAGAACAGCAGATACATGAAGAACGACACCGAAAGGCCGCCGGCGCCGACGGAGGCGAGGAAATAAAGCGGAGAATATTTGTCCGCTACACGGTTGGTTTGCATTGGAGGGCTCCATTCATATTCAGGATTTGGAATGTAAATAGCGAAGCGGCTTGGGGAATGCTGTGCGACAAGTTGACGCACCTGTGCGTTAAGCTTGGCGCGTTAACCTTGGTTAAGAACGCGTTAAGAGTTTTTTAACGGTTTTTGCGCCATAGTGGCGGCATGAAACCGTTGTTGTTAACCATGTTCCTTGCCGCTCTGACGGCCTGTGATTCCCCAAGCCTGCGGATGCACGGGGCGAATCGTCAGGTTGTCGAAGTTGGTGGGTCGCTCTTCGCCGTGCATTGGCGCGGCGATGAGGTCGAGATTTACCGCACCTCCATCGAGCTTTCGCCCTCCATGTCCCTGACCTTCGCCAAGGCAACGCGGGCGGTCGAAATCGCCACCGGATGCCGGGTTGAAAACGGCTCGCTTGGCGGCGATGTGGCTTTGATGACGGCGCGGCTGGAATGCCCCGGCGCTTAGCGCTGTCGCAGTTGTTCCAGCAGTGCGCGCGCCGAGTTTGAGCGTGGTATCCAAAGCCCCTTTTCTATTGCTTCTTCAAGGCGTTGTGCGATTTCAGCCAATGCGGCGGGGTTGTGTTCCTCGATGAAGTCGCGGGTCTCTTCGTCCTCCAGAAAGGCGGCATGCACCAGATCGAAATGATGGTTCTTCACTGCATGGGTGGTCGCTGCAAAGGCGAACAGATAATCGACCGTCGCGGCGATCTCAAACGCGCCCTTATACCCGTGCCGCTTCACCCCCTCGATCCATTTCGGGTTCACCACGCGCGAGCGCACGACCCGTCCGATCTCATCGTCCAGCGTGCGGATCACCGGGCGCTCCGGGCGGGAGTGGTCGTTATGGTAAATCGGGCGGTCCTGCCCTTGTAAATGGGCCACCGCCGCCGCTGCGCCGCCCTCGAATTGGTAGTAATCGTCGCTGTCCAGAATGTCGTGTTCGCGGTTGTCCTGGTTCTGCACGATGGCTTCGGTCTGGCTCAGGCGTTGTTCGAATCCTGCCCGGTCGCGTTTACCTTCGTTACCAGCGCCGTAAGAATATCCGCCCCATTCGAGGTAGGCTTCGGCAAAGTCCGCGCGATCGTTCCATAGCCTTTCGTCGATCAATGCCTGAAGCCCCGCGCCATAGGCGCCGGGTTTGGAGCCGTAAACACGCGGGCGGATGCCCTCCGTCTTCGCGCGCGCTGCAGCGGGGTTGGCGCTGTCGGGTTCGTCGAGTTCCATCACCGCGCGGGCGGCGGAATCGAAGAGCGAAATCAGCGACGGAAAGGCGTCGCGGAAGAAGCCGGAGATGCGCAGGGTTACGTCCACACGCGGGCGGCCAAGCGCGGTTTCGGGGATGATCTCGAACCCGGTGACACGCCGATTGGCTTTATCCCATTGGGGTTTGACGCCCATCAGAGCCAAGGCCTGCGCAATGTCGTCGCCGCCGGTGCGCATGTTGGCCGTGCCCCATGCGGTGATCAACATCGCGCGTGGCCAGTCGCCATGGGTTTGCAAATGTTTGTCGATCAACAGATTGGCGGATTTCCAGCCGAGGGACCATGCGGTCGGCGTCGGCACGGCCCGGCTGTCAACGGAATAAAAGTTGCGTCCGGTAGGCAGCGTGTCGAGCCGTCCGCGCGTTGGTGCGCCGGACGGGCCGGGGGGCACGAATTTTCCGGCAAAGGCGGTCAGGATGCCATCAAGTTCTGCCGGGCCGCATTGGGTTACTTTTGGCTTAACAACGTGTTCAACTTGGTTAAGCACCGCGCTAGAAGCCGGGCCGGGCGCCGCCTCTCCTTCGATCAGCCGCGCGGCATATTCTTCCAGCCGTTCGACCGTATCCCCATGCGAGCGCCACGCGGTTTCGCCGCTCAGCTGCGCCGGTTTTGGCCCGGTCCACGGCGCGGAAAAATCGCAATCCAACGGGTCGAAATTCAGCTCCAGATCCAGTGCCAGCGCCCGGATCAGCGACGCGTTCTCACCCTTGCCGTCGCCGCGCGGAATACGCACCAAAGCCTGCACCAGATCGCGCGACAAACGCCCCTCCGGCGACTTGCCAAAGACGTGCAACCCGTCCCGGATTTGCGCCTCTTTCAACTCACACAAATAGGCGTCCAGCTTGGCCAGATCGTTTTCCTCATCGCCGGTCAAACCGGCATCTTCATCCAGCCCGGTCACAGTTGTCAGGCTCAGAATTTCCTTCTTCAAAATCTCGATCCGGCGCGGATCAACTCCCGCCGCTTCGTAATATTCATCGACCAGCGCTTCGAGGTCTTTCATCGGCCCGTAGCTTTCTGCGCGGGTCAGGGGCGGCGTTAAATGGTCAATGATTACAGCACTTGCGCGCCGTTTTGCCTGTGTCCCTTCGCCCGGATCGTTGACGATGAAAGGGTAGATATGCGGAACCGGACCAAGGACCGCTTCGGGCATGCAGGTCTCAGACAGGGCCAGCGCCTTGCCCGGCAGCCATTCAAGATTTCCGTGCTTGCCCATATGGGCGATGGCGTGGGTTTTGAAGCTGTGGCGGAGCCAGAAATAGAAGGCGAGATAGTTGTGCGGCGGGACCAGATCGGGGCAGTGATAGGTGTCGGTCGGGTCGATGTTATAGCCGCGCGCGGGCTGCACGCCGACCACCGCGTTGCCATAGGAAAACAGCGATAGGCGGAAGGCATTATCCTCGAAAAACGGGTCGGATTCCGGGGTGCCCCAGCGCTCGGCGATCTGGTCCTGAACCTGCTGCGGCAGGCGGTGGAAATGCGTCAGATATTCGCCCAACGGCAGGGTCGTGCCGCCGGAGCGTTGGGCGCGGTCGGTAAGCCAGTTGGTCGGGCCGCTGAGGATGGTTTGCATCAGCGCTTGAGCGGACTCAGGAGTGTTACGAATCCGGTAACCTTGGTTAACAAGCGCGTTCAGCACCTCGATGGTTGCGGCGGGCGTATCGAGGCCGACGCCATTGGCGAGGCGCCCGTCCTTGTTCGGATAATTGGCCAGAATGAGGGCGACACGACGCTCGGGGAGCGGGGTGTGGCGCAGCTCGGCCCAGTTCTTCGCCAGTTGCGCCACGAACGCGATGCGGTCCGGGCGGGCGCGGTAGGTCGCGATGGGGCATTCGGTGGCGGCGTCGAAGAACGCTTCGCCCTTGAAACTGATGGCGCGGGTCAGCACCCGACCGTCGACTTCGGGCAGGGCGACGTTCATCGCGATGTCGCGGGCGGACAGGCCGCTCGTGCCCTCGTGCCACGTCGCCTCGGCGCTGGTTGACAGCACAACCTGAAACACCGGCGCCGCGTTCGCGGCCTTCATGGTTAACGGGTTTTGCGGGCTGTCGTCGCCCTCATGTGGCGAGCCGACGGCGAAGGAGGTGCAGTTCAAAATCACCGAGGGCGGGGCGGTTTCAAACAGCGATTGCAGGGTCGCGGCGGAGAGCGGGTCTTTGAGCGAACTGACGAAAATCGGCAGCGGGTTCAGGCCGAGTTTGGCTAGCTCCGAGACCAGCCCGCCGATGGGTTCCAGCCCCGCCGATTGCACCAGCGCGCGGTAAAACACCACCGCCACCACCGGCGCGTTCTCCTGCCAACTCTCTGATATAACATCAAAATCCGCCAAGCCTTTGCCGGGCCAGTATAGCCCCGATTTCAGCAGCGGCGCGGCGGGGGCGGGCTTGTCGCTGCCGGTCAGCATCGCCTGCGCATAGGTCAGGAAACGGGTCGTGTTTTCCGGGCCGCCTTCGACCATATAGGCCCAGAGCGCGGCGTAATCCTCTTCGGAAACGGTCGAGAGCAAGGCGAGGTCCGGGTCGGGTTTGTCATCGCCGGGCAAGAGCGCCAGCGGGATGCCGAGCGCCTGACAATGGGCGGCATATTGTTCGACGCCATAGCGCCAGTAACCTTGCCCGCCCAGCACGCGTGCCACCCCCAGCTTGCATTTCGACGCGCAGGTTTCGATGTGCAGATCGACGGAGAGGGGGTGTGCCAGATGGGTCAGGTTGGCGAGGCGCAGGCTCGGGGCGGCGTCCATATCGGCGCGGGCCTGTGACAGCGCGGCCAGCTCGGTATCGGCGGCGGAAATGAAGAGAATATCGGCGGGACTTTGCGCCAGATCGACGGGTTCTTTGCCGTCGTCAATGGCGCCGGGAGTGGCGGCGAGCAGGTGCATTTACAGGATCTTTTGCATGAAGATGGAGCTTTTGGCGTTGGGATAATCGCCGAAGGGGCCGCGCGGTTCAAACCCGGCGGCGGCGTAGAGCTTGTGCGCGGCGGTGAGTGTGTTGCCGGTTTCGAGCATCAGGGCGGGCAGGTTTTCGGCGCGGGCGGTGGCCTCGATCTGGGCCAGAAGGGCGGCGCCGATCCCCTTGCCGCGCGCTTCCTGCGCGACAAACATGGACTTCACCTCGCCATATTCGGGGGTGATTTTCAACGCGCCGGTGCCGAGAATTGCATCGCCCTCGCGCGCCACGAAAAAGCGGATGTCGGGCGCTTTCAGGGCGTTGATATCGAGGAAAAAATTGTCCTCTGGCGGGAACAGGCTCTGCATCAGCGCGTGGCTTTGCCCGAGCAAGCGAGCCGCACCGGGTTCATCCGGCGCGGCCTGTTCGATGGTGAAGCTCATGCGCGCAGGGCGGCTTCGATCGCGGCGTGGTCCAGCCCCGCCTGACCGATCACCACCAGCCGGGTTTCCCGCGCATCCGCGCCGAAAGGCTGGTCGAAATAATGGTCCACCCGCGGGCCAACCGCTTGATATGTCAGGCGCATCGGCTTGCCTTCAACGGCGGCGAAACCCTTGAGGCGCAGGATGTTATGCGCGCGGATGACCTCGGTGATTTGCGCGGCGAAGGCTTCCGGGTCGGTGATTTCGCCGCGCTCGACGACGAAGGTTTCGAACTCGTCGTGGTCGTGGTGATGTTCATGATCGTCGTCATCATCATCGTGGTGGTGATGGTGTATCTCGTCGCGCCCGGCCATGTTGGCCTCCGCTTCTGCGCCTTGCCCCAGCACCACTTCCACTGGCAATTTGCCCATCGTCGAGGGCAGAACCTGCACCCCGCCGCGCGCTTCGCCCGCCAGTTTCTGCACCAGCGCTTTGGCCGCGTCCTCGCCCATCAGGTCGGTCTTGTTTACCACGATCATGTCGGCGGCGGCGATCTGATCGGCGAAAAGCTCGGAGAGCGGGGTTTCGTGATCGAGGTTCTCATCCGCCTTGCGCTGCGCATCCACGGCGGCGAGGTTAGCGGCGAACTGACCTTCATTCACCGCTTTACCATCGACCACAGTCACCACGCCATCAACGGTCACGCGGGTCGAAATCTCGGGCCACTGAAAAGCGCGCACCAGCGGTTGCGGCAGGGCGAGGCCGGAGGTTTCAATAACGATGTGATCGGGCGCGTCGGGACGGTCGAGCAGGGCTTGCATGGTAGGGATAAAATCCTCGGCAACCGTGCAGCAGATACAGCCATTGGACAGCTCGAAAATATCGTCCTCGGTGCAGGTCTCATCGCCGCAGCCTTTCAGGATGTCACCATCGACGCCAAGGTCGCCAAACTCGTTGATGATAAGGGCAATGCGCTTGCCGTTCGCGTTGTCTAACAGGTGCCGGATCAGGGTTGTTTTACCGGAACCGAGAAAGCCGGTGACCACGGTCGTGGGGATCTTTTTCATCTCAATACTCCTTTGCCCGTCAGCCCCGACGGGTTGGTTTCCACATGGCAGGTCTCCTGGCTCGTGCGTCACAGCTTGCGCCGCCTTCCCGGTTTCCCAGTGGCCCTGGCGCGCGCTCGGCATTCACAGTCGCGGGGGCGGCAGCGGCTTATCCGCTTTCCCTCAAATCCCGCCCTTGGGGCGAAAAACCATGCAGGCCCGTTTTGGCTGTATGACGCGCGGAAGGCAAGCCCGACTAGGGTGTAGACCCATAATCCTTGCACCACTGGTTTGTCAGATTTTTGTTCTGACTATGAGCGGCACCGCAGGAATAGTGGGGCTATTTCCAGGGGTCGCGAAGACGCTCAGGGCAAAAATCTGGCAAATCGAAGACGCTAAATCCGCTTCACCTCAGCGGCTCGACGCGCTTGGAAATAGACCCACTATGTCCTGCGCGCGCCAAACCGCTGATCTTTCGCGGATTTGGCGCCAGTGGCGCAGGGATTATGGGTCTACACCCTAAGCCGTTGACTCGGGGCGGGTCTGTTCCGACAATCGCGCGGAAGAATCAATATGAACCCCTGAGGCGCGCGTTGCAGTTTACCAAATTACGTCTGAATGGCTTCAAGAGCTTTGTGGACCCGACCGATCTGGTGATCGCGCACGGGTTGACCGGCGTTGTGGGGCCAAATGGCTGCGGTAAGTCGAACTTGCTGGAGGCGCTGCGCTGGGTCATGGGGGAAACGCGCGCGTCGGCCATGCGTGGCGGTGGCATGGAGGACGTGATTTTCGCCGGGGCGGCAACGCGACCTGCGCGCAATTTCGCGGAAGTGTCCCTGACCATCGATAATTCCGACCGTCTTGCACCTTCCGGGTTTAACGACAGCGATGGGTTGGAGATTGTGCGCCGGATCACGCGGGATGCCGGGTCGGCGTATAAGGTTAACGGCAAGGATGTGCGTGCCCGCGATGTGCAGATGTTGTTTGCCGATGCCTCGACCGGCGCCCATTCCCCGGCGCTGGTGCGGCAGGGGCAGATTGCGGAATTGATCAATGCCAAGCCCAAGGCCCGGCGGCGTATTCTGGAGGAAGCGGCGGGGATTTCGGGTCTCTATCAGCGGCGTCATGAGGCGGAGTTGAAGCTGAAGGGGACAGAGAATAATCTGCTTCGGGTCGAAGATGTGATTGAGCAACTCGCGGGGCAGTTGGCACAACTGGCGCGGCAGGCCCGGCAAGCGGCGCGCTATCGTGACATTGGCACGCAGTTGCGCCGTGCAGAGGGGATGTTGCTGTATCGCCGTTGGCGGGAAGCGGATGAGGTTGCGTTGGCGGCAAAAGCGACCCTGACCGAGCGCACCAAGGCGGCGGCACAGGCGGAAGCGGAAGCGCGCAAGGCGTCGAAAACGCGTGAAGCGGCGGAAGGGAAATTGCCTGCGCTGCGCGAGGAAGAGGCGATTGCCAGCGCGGTGTTACAGCGGGTTTTGGTTAGCCGCGATCAGCTTGCGGATCAGGAAAAACAGGCGGAAACCCGGATTGAGACCCTGACCGCCCGGATTGCGCAACTGGCCCGAGATATCGAGCGTGAAGAGGCGTTGAACCGGGACGCGGATGAGACCATTGCGCGGCTGGAATGGGAAGCGCGTGAGCTAGCCAAGGCGGGCGCGGGTCATGCGGAGCGCATGGAAGCGGCAGAGGCAAAGGCGCGCGAGGCGGCGGAGATTTTGTCGGAGCGCGAGGCGCTTCATGCGCAGCAAACGGAAGACGTGGCGCGGTTGGCGGCGCGGCATCAATCGGCGACGCGGCTTTTGCAGGACAGCGAGAAATCTTTGGCGCGCAGCGAAGCGGAAGCGGAAAAGTCGCGCGCGGAACTGGCGGCGACCCGTGAGGCGTTAACCAAGGCGCGGGGGGATGTGCAGGCGCGCGAATCGGATCGCGTGGCGGCGGCGCAAGCGGCGGAAGCGGCGGAAGAAGCACTGACGGCGGCGGATGCGCGGCGCACAGAGTTGCAGGCGCGCGAGGCGGATGCGCGCGCGGAGCGGTCCGAGGCGGAGGGCGAGGTGAATGCGTTGCGCGCCGAGGTGATGGCGTTGGCCCGACTGCTGGAACGCGACACCTCTGAGACCGGGCAGTTGCTCGATGCGCTCAAGGTGACGGTGGGCTATGAGAAGGCGATTGGCGCGGCGTTGGCGGACGATCTGCGCGCGCCGGAGGTAGAGGCCGATGCGCCTTCTGGCTGGGCCTCGCTGCCGGGATATGCCAAGCCACAGAGCTTGCCCGAAGGGGTTAAGGCGCTGTCAAACTTCGTTAACGCACCGGCGGTTCTGACGCGCCGTCTGGGGCAGATCGGCATCGTGGAACCAGAGGCCGGAAACCGGATGCAGGCGGATTTGCTGCCGGGGCAGCGGCTGGTTTCGCTGGAAGGGGATCTTTGGCGCTGGGACGGGTTTCGGGCTGCCGCAGAAGACGCCCCGTCGGCGGCGGCGCTTCGGTTGCAACAGCTAAACCGGCTGGAAGAATTGAAGCAGGATCTGGAACGGACCTCGGCGCGCGCGGACGGTGCGATGGCCGCGCATGAGGCGATCAAGACCGAGCTTGCGGCAGCAACGCAGGCGGATCAGGCGGCGCGGGAGGCGCGCAAAGCGGCGGATCGGGCGGCGGTGGATGCCGCGCGCGCCGCTTCTCGTGCGGAAGCCGAGCTTTCAATGGCGGAGAGCAAATCCGAAGGGGTTTCGCTTTCGCTTTCGCGGTTGGATGAGGAGGTTTTGGCGGCTGCGTTGCGCGTCAAGGAGGCCAGCGCGGCGATGGCGGAACTGGGCGATCTGGATGCGGCGCGGGCGGAGGTTGAAGACGTTAAGATGACGGTTGAAGCGGCGCGCATGGCGATGATGTCGCACCGCTCCGCTTTCGACGAAACCCGCCGTGAGGGCGAGGCGCGGCAGAAGCGGTCGCAGGAGGTTGCCAAGGAGGTTTCGGGCTGGAAACACCGCAAGGAAACGGCGGGGAAACGGGTCTCGGAACTGGCGGAACGCAAGGGACAATCGGAAGCGGAACTGGGCGAAGCGCAACAGGTTCCCGACGAGATTCGCACCCGCCGCGATGAGTTGGCGCGCTCGATCTCGGAGGCGGAAGCGCGCAAGGCTGCGGCGCAGGATGCGTTGTCTTCAGCGGAAACGGATTTGCGCCAAGCCTCTGATACGGAACGGGAAAATGAGCGTGCCGCCGGGGAGGCCCGAGAGGCGCGCGCCCGCGCGGAGGCGCGTGCCGATGCGGCGAAAGAGGGGGTTTCGCAGGCGGCGGAGCGCATTCGGGAGGAGCAGGATTGCACCCCCGCGGCGTTGCTGGAGCAGCTGGAGGAAGACCCGGAAAAGATGCCGTCGTCGGAGCAGATTGAACATGATGTGTCCCGCCTGAAACGGCAGCGCGATAGTCTGGGCGCGGTGAATTTGCGCGCCGAGGAAGACGCCAAAGAGGTGACGGAGGAACACGCGCAACTGGTCCGCGACAAGGCCGATCTGGAAGAGGCGATCCGCAAGCTGCGCTCCGGCATTGCCAACCTCAACAAAGAGGGGCGCGAACGCCTGTTGACCGCGTTTGAGCAGGTCAATTCCAACTTCAAAATGCTGTTTCGGCACCTGTTTGGCGGCGGTGAGGCGAACCTTGTTCTGGTGGAAAGTGATGATCCGCTGGAGGCTGGGCTGGAGATCATGTGCCAGCCACCGGGCAAGAAATTGTCCACTCTTTCCCTGCTTTCCGGCGGGGAGCAGACGCTGACCGCCCTTGCGCTGATCTTCGGCGTCTTTCTGGCCAATCCGGCGCCGATCTGCGTGTTGGATGAGGTGGACGCGCCGCTCGATGATGCCAACGTCACCCGCTTTTGCGACTTGCTCGACGAGATGACTCGCCGTACCGAAACCCGCTTCTTGATGATCACGCACCATGCCGTGACCATGGCGCGTATGGACCGGCTGTTTGGCGTGACGATGGGCGAGCAGGGGGTGAGCCAACTGGTTTCCGTCGATTTGAAAAAGGCCGAAGCTATGGTTGCGTAAAGCATTGATTTGCACGGCCAAATGTCTAAGCTGTCGGTGAGAAAGCTTAACACTGGGGGAGAGACCATGTTTTCCAAGACCATTGCAACCGCCGTCGCTTTTAGCGCTTTGATGGCAACCGGCGCGCAGGCCGAGAATCTGCGCGCTTCGAACCCGGAGGGCTTTCTAGATGTGTTTTTCGAGGCAGGCTATCCGGCTCAACTGACGGAGGATGCTGTAGGCGACCCGCTGATCGAGTTTCGTCTGAGGGGCGAGACCGAAGCGATGTTTTTCTATGATTGTGAGAACAACAAAGATTGTCTCTCGCTGCAGCTCTATTCCGGTTACATGCTTGATAAAGCGCCCAGCCTTAGGAAGATCAATGAGTGGAATTCCGGCGACCGTCGGTTTACGCGGGCCTATCTGAGCGAAGATGGTGCGGCGCGGATTGAGATGGATATCGCTACCGGCGCGGACGGGATTTCCAGACGCGATTTCGAGGATCTGTTGGAGCTTTGGGTTGATCGTCTGGCAGAATACGAAGAGTTTATCGGCTGGTAAACAGCCCTGGATCTGGTAAACAGCCCTGGATCAAAGCAAAGCCCCGCCGGATTGGCGGGGCTTTTTTGTTACAGCTTGTTCAGCAGTTGAACCGTTGGCCAGGCATCCGGCACGAGGCCCAGCCGTTTCTGTTCCGCCTGCACCGCAATGCGGGTTTTCGCGCCCAGAATGCCGTCGATCTTGCCCACGTCATAGCCGCGTGCGCGCAGTTTTTGTTGCAGGGCTTTCATCTGACTGCCCGACAGGGGTTTGCTCGGATTGCCCGCATTGTAAATCGGCGCCCCTTCGAGGCGGGTGGCGAAATATGCGGCGGTCAGAACGTAGGTAAAGCTCTGATTCCATTCAAAAAACACGTCGAAATTCGGGTAGGCGATGAATGCCGGGCCTTTATGCCCCTGCGGCACGATGACGGAAGCGCGCGCGTTGCGGGATTGCCACGAACCGCTGCGCGGCTTCACGCCCATCGCGGCCCAATCGCCGACGCTGTGCTTCTGGTGAATGCCGCTCAGGGAATAGTCAAACCCGGCGGGCAGGGTGATTTCTTGCAGCCACGGTTGCCCCGCCTTCCAGCCGAGTTTGCGCAGCATGTTCGCCCCGGAGAGCAGCGCGTCGGGGGCGGAGGATTTAAGCTTAACGTGCCCGTCGCCATCGCCATCGACCCCGGAGGCGATGATGTCGGCCGGAAGCATCTGAACCATGCCGATTTCCCCGGCCCAGGCGCCGGTGGTCTTGGTTGGAGAGAAGTCGCCGCGTTCATAAAGCGTCAGCGCGGCCAGAACCTGCGGTTGGAACAGGCCGGGGCGGCGGCAATCGTGGCTCAGGGTCATCAGGGAGTTCAGCGTGTTGAAATCGCCTTGGAACGCGCCGAAGTCGGTTTCAAAGGCCCAAAACGCGGTTAACACGCCGCGTGATACGCCATACCGACTTTCCATCACGTCAAAAACGCGGGCGTATTTTTTCAGGTTTGCCCGGCCATTATTGATCCGGTTTTGTGAGATCAGGGCGCGGGAAAAATCGACGAACCCTTTGTTGAAAATACCCTGAGCGCGGTCTGCTTTCAGGGTGCGTTGGTCCTGACGCACATTGGCGAAGAACTTGTTAACCGTGTTTGCATCGTGGCCGCGCGAAACGGCGAGTTTTTTCATCTTGGTGACAAAGCTGGAAAAAGACCCGCCGCAAGATACGATCGGTGCGGGAATGTCGCCCGCCCCGGCGGTGGCGGTGCTGGCGGACAGGCAAATGGCTAGTGTGGCGATAAGTTTTCGCATGGAGACCCCTCGTTTTTTGTCAGCCTAGCAGGAAAAACCGTTCAGACAATGGCGATCAGCAGGGTGAGCGCGATGAGTTGCGCCCAGACCAGCCAGAGGGTGCGGGTTGCGGCGAAAATCTCCGGCGCGCCGATGTCGCGGGTGCCTTCCGGGTGCGCCCAAGCCAGCTCTTCGCGCTTGCCGTGGTAATTGCGCGGCCCGGCGAGGGCGACATTGAGGGCAACGGCCATCGCGCTTTCCGGCCAGCCGGCATTGGGCGAGCGGTGCAACGGCGCATCGCGGCGGATGATCTGCCAGCCCGCGCGGCTCGGCGCAGTAATGAAGATGAGCAGCGCGGTCAGGCGGGCGGGGATCCAGTTCAGCAGGTCATCGAGTTTCGCCGCCGCCTTGCCGAAAGCTTCGTATTTTTCGTTGCGATAGCCGATCATTGAATCCGCCGTGTTAACCATCTTATAGGCGATCAGCCCCGGCAGGCCGAGCAGCAAAAACCAGAACGCAGGCGCCACGACGCCATCGGAGATATTCTCCGCCGCGCTTTCGATGGCCGCGCGTGCGACTTCTGCCTCCGTCATTTCTGCCGTGTCGCGGCCAACGATTTTGCCCACCGCCGCGCGCCCGTCCTCCAGCGAGCGGTTCAAGACCGTGCCGACTGCGGCGACGTGTTGCACCAACGAGCGCTGGGCGATCAAAATCGCCGCAACGAGGATTTCCATCGGCCAGCCGAGCAGGCCCAACACCTTGCCGCACCACCAGCCGAGCAGCACCAACCCGAACAGCGCCATCGCGCCCGCGCCGACTTTGCCGCGCCCGTGGTTCATCATCCGGTCGCACCAATCCACGGCGCGGCCCATGAGAACGGCGGGGTGTGGCACGCGGCGCCAGATGCGGTCCGGCTCCCCGATGGCGGCGTCCAAAGCGAGGGCGAGGGTCAGGACAAAAGCGCTCATGCGAGAGCCTCTTCGAGTTGGGACCAGTGGGCGCTGGGTGGCAATCCGAGGCGCAGCCAGGTCGGGTCATAGGGGAAAATGCGGGACCAGACGCGCCCGCGCGCCAACCGGGTTTGCCACGCCTGCGCATCCTCTACGCGGAACAGCCGGAACAGTGGGGTGCCGCCGATGGGTTCCGCGCCTTTGGATTGCATCAACGCGTCGAGGCGGGCGGCGTCGCGGCGCAGGCGGGTGCGGGTTGCCTCGGCCCATGCGGCATCGCTCAACGCGGCGCGGCCGATTGCCAGCGCGGGACCGGAGACAGGCCAGGGGCCAAGCATCTCGCGAAGTTGGTCGATCAGTCCCGGGTCGCCGATGGCAAAGCCTAAGCGCATTCCGCCAAGCCCCCAGAATTTTCCTAACCCTTTCAAAAGGATAGTGCCTTTGCGGGTGCCGAAATTGGCCATGTGACTACGCTCTGGCGCGGTGTCGCAAAAGCTCTCGTCGAGGATCAGAAGCGGGGGCGTGGGGCCGTCGCCGTTCCAGAACGCGCCGGTCGGGTTGTTCGGATGCACGATGACGCGGGCCTGTGCCGCTGGATTGTCGCTGCGCGTTACCTCCCACCCAGCGGCGCGGAAGGCGGCTTCGTGTTCGTTATAGCTGCGCGCGACAATGCGGGCGCGGCCCGGCGGCAACAGACGCGGAAGGTTGACGATCAGGGCGGACGCGCCGGGGGCGGCCAGAATATCCGCCGCGTCGGGCACGTCCCAAAACGCGCGCGCCGCGTCGATCAGCGCTGTTTCGGCACCCCGGTCCGGCAGGGCGCGCCAGCATTCTTTGGGCAGGTCGGGGAGGGGGTAATTCTCCGGGTTGATGCCGGTGGACAGATCAATCCAATCGCTGCGCCGCCCGCCATAGCGGCGGATCGCGGCGTCCAGCCCGCCGCCATGATCGCGCGTTGTGAAACCTGCCATGTTTTGCTCCGGGTTTTGCGTGTTGAAGCGGAAAATCGGCGCAAGTGCAATCGTCTTGCGGGGCGGTGTTGCAAAAAGCTGCGGGGCGGGTAGGGTCGGCCTATGGATCAGAAGATGGCGGAATTGCCGCGCCCGGAAGCGGTTTTGTTTGATATTGGCAATGTGTTGATCGAATGGCAGCCCGAAGCGCGGTTTGATGCGATGATCGGGCGGGCGCGGCGCGAGGCGATGTTCGCGGCGGTGGACTTGCACGGAATGAATGAACTGGTCGATCGCGGCGGGGATTTTCGCGCCGTGGTTTATGACACGGCGGCACAATATCCTGAATTTGCAGAGGAAATTCGCATGTGGCATGATCGGTGGCCGGATTTGGCGCGTCCAGTGATTGCGCATTCGGTGCGCCTGTTGCGCGCGTTACGGGCGAAGGGGGTGCCGGTTTTTGCGGCGTCCAATTTCGGTATTGGCAGCTTCGCGGCGACGGAAACAGCGTATGATTTTTTGCACGAATTTGATCGCCGTTATATTTCCGGGCATATGGGTGTCACCAAACCGAACCCGGCGTTTTATGCCCATATTGAAGCCGATTGCGGCATTGCGCCGGAGCGGTTGTTGTTTGCCGATGACCGGGCGGAGAATGTCGCCGCAGCGGAAGCGCGCGGTTGGCAGGGGCATGTGTTTACCAGCCCGCAGGCTTGGGCCGCGCGGTTGGTTCAGGCGGGGCTGTTGACGGCGGAGGAGGCCGGTTAACCACTTTCGATCAGAGCCACCGGCGCGTCTTCTGCTTCGACGAAATCTTTCGGGGCTTTGTCGGTTGCGGCGGTGATTTGCTTGAAATCGTACCGCATCAGGTCGCCTTCCGCTTCCGAGGCGATGATCAGGCACTGATAGAGATGGCGCGACCCGTCATACAGGTCCACCAGCCCGCGCAATTTGGGCGCGTTCTCGATGTCGAGCGCGAAGCCCTGCTCCTCGTCGAACTCCAGGATCGGATAGGCCTCAAAGCCGACAACAACGCGCAGCCGCGTCTTCTTCTTCAGCGCGCGTTTGCGGGCGCCTTCCAGCCCCTCCAGCACTTCTTTTGACAGATATGTCGACATTTCGCCCTCCAGACACCAACAGTTTGGCATGGGTCGGGTAAAGAACAAGTTAATTCTTCGCGGATTTTCTCAGGTATTGTGATCTTCCACGAGATCAACCCCGGTAACCGGTCGTAAAACATGAGGTTTTTCCGGGTCATAGAGCGCGCTGTCCTTGAAATCGAGACCGTGCGCCAAGGCGGGGCCGACGAGGATCAGCGCGGTGCGGGTGATCTTTTCCGCGCGGACTTTGGCGCGAATATCGGCCAGAGTGCCGCGAATCAGCATTTCATCCGGCCAGCCGACGCGGTAGGCCACAGCGACCGGGCAATCGGCACCGTAATGCGGCGTCAGAACGCGTTCGATCTCGCGCATGTTGCGCACGGCGAGATGAATGGCGAGGGTTGCGCCGGTGGCGGCGAAATTTTCCAGCGCTTCGCCCTCGGGCATCGAGGTTGACTGCATCGACATCCGGGTCAGCACGATGCTTTGCGCGATTTCCGGGATGGTGAGTTCCTGCCCCAGAGCGGCGGCAGCGGCGGCGTAAGCCGGCACGCCGGGGATGATTTCATAAGCGATATTATCGGCGCGCAGACGGCGGATTTGCTCGGCAATGGCACCGTAAAGCGAGGGGTCGCCGGAATGCACGCGGGCCACGTCCTCGCCGCGCGCGTGGGCTGCGAGGATTTCCGCGTGGGTCTGGTCCAGCGTCATCGGTGCGGTGTCCAGCACCCGCGCGTTCTCCGGCGCACAGGCGACGACTTCCGGCGGCACCAGCGACCCGGCATAAAGGCAGACGGGGCAGGCGGCGATGCGACGTTGTGCTTTCAGGGTCAGAAGTTCCGGGTCGCCCGGTCCTGCGCCGATGAAATAGACTTTCATGCCAGATCTCCGTCGATTTTGCGGGCATAGCCGCGGGGGGTGAACATGCGCGGGCCTTCGCCGAGTTGCGCCAGTTGCGAGTTGGACGAGCCGACGAGAACCACGGTCAGCATGTCGACCTCATCGACCTCGAGTTCCGCCAGTTTCCGGTAGCGGATTTCTTCCTCCGGGCGGCCCAGCGAGCTGGCCAGCAGAACCGGCGTATCGGTGGGGCGATGCTTGAGCAGAATGTCGCGCGCTTCGGCAAGAAGGGTGCGGCGGCGCATGGAGACCGGGTTGTAAAAGGCGATGACAAAATCGCCCTCGGCGGCGGCGTGTAGGCGGCGGATAATGTCTTCGCGCGGGGTTAGCAGGTCTGACAGCGAGATGGCGCAGAAGTCGTGGCCCAGCGGCGCCCCGGCGCGAGCGGCGGCGGCTTGCAGGGCGGAAATGCCGGGGGTTGAGACCACCTCGACACGCCGCGCCGCATCGGACACGCCCATCGCTTCCGGCCCGCGGTGCATCAGTTCAAAGACCAGCGCGCCCATGGCGTAAATCCCCGCATCGCCAGAAGAAATCAGCGCCACGCGCTTGCCCTTCGCAGCCTCTTCCAGCGCGTAGCGACAGCGGTCTTCCTCTTTGCCCAGCGGGAAATCGCTGCGCTTTTTGCCAGCGGCGAGGGGGCCGAGAAGGTCGATATAGAGGCCATAGCCGACCAGTTCTTCCGCCTCGGCAATCAGCCGACTGGCCTCCGGGGTGCGCCAGCTTGCCTGTCCCGGCCCGATGCCGACAATGGCCAGATGCCCGCGCGAGCGTCCGCGCAGGGCGGTGATCGGTTCGGGCGCGGCGGCGAGGGCGGCGGTGGCCATGTCGCTCTTGATTTTCGGTTGGCTCAGGGTGGCGGTTTTGCCCCCGGCGGCGAGGGCCGCGTTTTCCGCTACACCATGCGTGCCGACTTCGGCGAAGACTACCTCGGAAGGCTGCGATGTGCGCACGGTTTCGGCGTCCAGTTCGGCGGCGTCAAACAAGCGTAGCGGCAGGTTCAGGTGCCGGGCCAGCGCGTGCATGGCCGGTTCGTCTGCCTTCAGGTCCAGCGTGGCGATACATTTTATGGCTTCGGGGGTGATATTCGCGGCGGTCAGTTGCCGCCCCACCAGCGCGATCAGCTCCTCCGGCGGACAATTGCGGGCGCAGCCGACGCCGAGGGTGTAGCGCTGTGGCGCATAGACCAGCGCGGTTTCGGGCGCGTCGGTGGGGGCGGTGGTGCAGAGCAGGTCAACCCCTTCGCCGCCGGTCGCCTCGCTGTGCAGCCCCGCCAGCCACTCCGCTTTTTCCCCGCTGACCCGCGCTTTCGCGCCGTTGACCAGCGCGGCCATGACGGCTTTGGCGTTCTCCGGGTTGCGCAGCACCCAGCCCTCCGGCGGTTCATCAAGAGCGAGGCCAAGGGCCAGATCGCCCGCCGTGGTCACGGCCGGTTTGGTCTCTAGCGCGCTGGCAATGTCGCGCGCGAGCCGGTTGGCGCCGCGATGTCCGCCGAGCAGGGGAATGGCGGTGGAACCATCGTCGGGCACGGCAATCAGCGGCGGGTCGGTGCGTTTGTCCGACAAAAGCGGCGCCACGGCGCGGATCAGAATGCCGGCAGCGCAGACGCCGATGACTGGGTGCCCGGCGGCGTAGAGATTGCGCAGATGGTCGAGCGCGTTGGGGAAGAACACATCCGCTTGCGTCACACGGCCCTCGCGGCCATGCAGCGGCGCGTTGAGGGCGGCAGCGATGCGGCGGGCGACGGGTTCCCCGGCGGTGTTCAGGGCGATTACGACGGGGTTTTGAGCCAAGGATCAGCACCTTTTGCAATGAGAATCATGGAGAAATAGGGGGCGGGGTCCGGCGCGTCGGCCAGCGGCATTTGCCGTTCATCGGGCAGGGTGGCGCGTTCGACATATCGGGTCTGCTCCGCCAGCCCAAGGCTTTCGATCAGGGCGCGGATACGGCCAAGGTGCCGCCCGACTTTCATAATCGCGAGGCTGTCGGCATCTTCAATGCGTGCGCGCAACACGTCATCGGGCAGGGGGCCGGGCAGCACGGTCAGCACATCGTTGCGCGCGGTCAGCGGTGCGCGGGTCTGAGCGGCGACGGCGTTGAGCGAGGATACGCCGGGCACGATTTCGGTTTCGAAACGATCGGCGAGGCGGGCATGGACATACATGAACGAGCCGTAGAAAAACGGGTCGCCTTCGCACAGGAAAACCACATCTTCACCCGTTTCCAGCGCGCGCGCGATTGCTTCGGCGCCCCGGTCATAGGCTTCCTGCGCCGGGCCGCGCGCGGTGGTCATCGGGATTTCAAGAGTGATCTCGCGTGCGTCCGGGGAGATATGCTGCGCTGCGATGCTGCGTGCCATCGAGGTGGTGCCGGGCAGGGCGGGATAGGCCAGCACGCGGGCGCGCGCGATCTCTTTCGCCGCTTTCAGGGTCATCAAATCCGGGTCGCCGGGGCCAAGGCCGACGCCAATCAGTTTTCCACTCATCGTTTGATCAGGCTCCATTGGAAGACGGACATTTGCGGGCGCATTCCGGTATGGGGGCCGAGGCTCTCCGCGCGGGAAATGGCGATTTCGATCAGGTCCCCGCCGTGTTTTGCGGCCAGCTTGGTCAGCACGGCGCGGGTTTCGAGCGTGACCGCATTGGCGACCAGCCGCCCGAGGGGTTTGAGCGCGTCCCATGCCGCATCGAACACCGCCTCGCTCATGCCGCCGCCGATGAAGATGGCGTCGGGCGCGGGCAGGCCGGTGAGCGCGTCTGGGGCGGTGCCTTCGATGATCTTGAGTTGCGGCACCCCGAGGGCGAGGGCGTTGGCGGCGGCCATGGCGCGACGATCGGCGCGCGGCTCAATGCCAATGGCGCGGGAATAGCGCGCCGCCCGCATCCATTCGACCGCCACCGAGCCGCAGCCGGTGCCCACATCCCAAAGCAACGCCCCGCGCATGGGCATCAGCCTGGCGAGGGTCACGGCGCGCACTTCGCGTTTGGTCATGGTGCCGTCATGCTCAAAAAGCTTATCGGCAAGGCCCGGCACCCGTGGCAACAGCGCCGCACCCTTGGCGGCGATGCACTCCACCGCGAGTGTATTGAACGCGGGAACCTCGTGATCCCAATCTTCCGCCGTGCCATCAAATCGCGCTTCGTCTGCGCCGCCCATATGGGCCAGCACCGTCATGCGCGAGGCGCCAAAGCCCCGGTCGGTCAGGAAACGCGCGATCTGGGCGGGCGTGTCGGAGCCGGTAGTCAGGATGAGCAGGCGGGCGTCGGGCTGGATGAAGGCGATCATCTGTTCAACCGGACGGCCATGCACGGTCAGAGTTTCAAGATCCGACATCGACCAGCCCATGCGCGCGGCGGCGAGTTGGAAGGCGCCGACCTGCGGGTGATAGGTGATCTCGGCGGGCGGAATTTCACGCCCGATGCGCGAGCCGACGGAGAACCATAGCGGGTCGCCGGTGGCCAGCACCGCAACGCGTTTCCCGCGCAGCGCTTTCAACTGGTCGATCAGCGCGTCGAAGGGCGAGGGCCATTCAAGGCGGGTGGCGTTGGTGTCGATCAGGCTCTGGTGCCGCGCGCCGCCGACAACGACTTCCGCCGCTTCGAGAACCGCGCGAGTCGCCGGGGTCAGCCCGTCGATCCCGTCTTCGCCAATGCCGATGATATGCAACCAGGGTTGGGTCATTTTGCAGTCTCCGGTAGTCCCGCCGACAGGGCGTTTACGGCGGCGGAAGCGATGGCGGAACCGCCGCGCCGCCCCCTGAGCGCGATGAAGTCGCAGCCGCGCGGGTTGGCGGCCAATTCCGCCTTGCTCTCCGCCGCGCCAACAAAGCCGACCGGGAAGCCAAGGATCACCGCCGGTTTCGGCGCGCCCTGATCCAGCAATTCGAGGAGGTGAAACAGCGCGGTCGGGGCGTTGCCGATGGCGACCACCGCGCCGTCGAGATGGGGAAGCCAGTGTTCGACTGCCGCCGCTGAGCGTGTGTTGCCGATCTCGCGGGCGCGGGCAGGGACGTCTTCGCGGTTGAGGGTGACGATGACTTCATTGTCTGCGGGCAGGTATCGCCGGATGATGCCCGCGCCGACCATCTCGCAATCGCACAATACCGGCGCGCCCTGTTCCAGCGCCGCGCGCCCGGCCTCGTGCGCTTTGGGGGAGAAGGCCAGCCGGTCAGCGATTTCGACCATGCCGCAAGCGTGGATCACCCGCGTTGCCAGCGCCGCCATGCCGGGCGAAAACCGCTCCAGCCGCGCCTCGCGGGCCACGGTGGCAAAACTTTCGGCGTAAATCGCCTTCGGGTCGCGCTCGTATCGCAGCGGCGGGCGGGGCATGTGTTTCTCCCAACTGGCGAGCCGGACGGATGACGACCGCGCCGCGGCTCCCTTTTGGGTAAGCGCCGGCGCGCAGCAACCCTGCCTGTGGCTCGCGGGTATCGTGGCGCTGGTATAGGGCGCGCGGGCGAGAGGCACAATGTCGGATTGAAATCGCGGGGCAAGTCCCCATATTGGGGACATGCCTTTTATCTTGCTCATCATCGTCGGCGCCGCTGCAGGCTTCATCGCCACCCGCGCCATGGATCTCGAAACCTCGGTGCCTGTGACCATCGCCATCGGGGTATTGGGCGCCATCATCGGCTCACTCGTGCTGCGCGCGCTGATTGCGCTGATGGGCATGGCGGCGGGGCTGGTGGGTGCGATCCTCGGCGCGTTGCTTTTGATCTGGATTTATCAGACGTATTTCAGAACGTAGGATTGTGAAATTTGTCTTGCCTGGCGGAACCGCCGGGCAGCGCCCGACCGCCCCCCCCGGGCGGACGCTGCCCTCTGAGCGATACGAAACGTTTTAAGATGCCTGCTTTGTGGTTATTGTGTTTTACCAACTTTGAACGGCGCCATCCCTTCGCGGGCCAGTTCGTCGGCGCGTTCGTTGCCTTCGTGCCCCGCATGGCCCTTGATCCATTGCCATTCGACCCGGTGCCGCGCCTGCGCTGCATCCAGTCGTTGCCATAACTCGACATTTTTCACCGGCTTTTTCGCCGCAGTTTTCCAGCCGTTTTTCTTCCAACCAAAAATCCAGCCGGTCACACCGTTTTTCACATAGGCGCTGTCGGTGATGATGGTGATCTCAGACGGGCGTTCCAGCACTTCCAGCGCCTGAATCGCCGCCATCAATTCCATCTTGTTGTTGGTGGTCTCCGCATCGCCGCCCTTCAGCGTGCGCTCCTTCACCACCTCCTCGCCCCGCATGGCGCGAAGCAGCACACCCCAGCCACCAGGGCCGGGGTTGCCGGAGCAGGCTCCATCGGTAAACGCAATCAGACGCATCGGGGATCAGTCGTCCGCGTCCTGCCGTTCATCTGCATCGTAATCTTCGCGCGGTGGGCGACCGATCACGTCGCGCAGTTCTTCCAACTCGATGAAATTGTCTGCCTGACGGCGCAGTTCATCGGCAATCATCGGCGGCTGCGAACGGATGGTGGACACGACCGAAACCCGCACCCCCTTGCGTTGCAGACTCTCCACCAGCGGTCGGAAATCACCATCGCCGGAAAACAGCACGATATGGTCCACATGCGGGGCCAGTTCGAGCGCATCGACGGTCAACTCGATGTCCATATTGCCCTTCACCTTGCGCCGCCCCATGGAATCGGTGAATTCCTTGGCCGGTTTCGTCACCATGGTGAAGCCGTTGTAATTCAGCCAGTCCACCAGCGGGCGGATTGGCGAATAATCGTCGTTTTCCAGCAGCGCGGTATAATAGAAAGCGCGCAGCATTCTGCCGCGACGCATGAATTCTTGCCGCAGAAGCTTGTAGTCGATGTCAAAGCCGAGCGCTTTTGCGGCGGCGTATAGGTTGGACCCATCGATAAATAGGGCGAGTCGTTCATCTCTGTAAAACATGGTTGGCTCTCTCTAATTTGGATCGCTGCCCGCCTTGTTGTGTGATAATCGGCGAGCGGATTGACGTAACATAAGGATGCTGACCTGTGCTTCAACCTGTCCCTTCGTCCAAGCTTACACACGAAGCGCTGGTCGCTTTAGGCAGTAATCTGGTGTCGCGCCACGGTGACCCTACGTCAACTTTGCAAAATGCTTTGGCGGACATGGAGCAGCCAGAGCTGCGCATTCGCGCTGTCAGTCGGTTTTATCGCACTCCTTTCTATCCCCCCGGTGGCGGGGCTGATTTCGTGAACGCGGTTGTCCGGGTCGAGACCAATTTCGGCCCGGAAATATTGTTGCGCCACCTGCACCGCATTGAGGCGGCGAGTGGGCGGAAACGGGACCGGCGTTGGCAGGACCGGACGCTGGACCTTGATATCTTAATGATGGATCAATTGGTGTTGCCTGACCAGAAAACGATCCAAAAGTGGATAAACCTGCCAGTTTCCGCTCAAAAAGAGATGGTGCCGGAGGAATTGTTACTGCCCCATCCACGCCTGCAGGACCGCGCTTTCGTGTTGGTTCCCGCGCTGGACGTCGCGCCGGATTGGCGCCATCCGGTTTTGGGGAAAACCTTGTGTGAACTGCACGATGCGTTGCCTGATGCGGCGTTTGCGGGCATTGCGCCGATTTAGGCCGTGCCGCCCTCGGCGGAGAGCAGCACCGGATCAATCCCCATCGCCGCCAGCGCCTGATGCCATTTCGTGCCGGGATCGGCGTTGAATACAATGGCATCTTCGGCGGGGGTGGTCAGCCAGTCGTTGCGCTTCAACTCGTTCTCCAACTGCCCCGGCCCCCATCCGGCATAGCCCAGGGCGACCAGCACCTGTTCCGGCCCGTTTCCAGTCGCCATGGCTTCGAGGATGTCGCGGGTTGCGGTCAGGGAGAAGTGGTCGTTAACCATGACGGTTCCCGTGCCCTCAAACCCCGGATTATGCAGCACAAAGCCGCGCCCGCCTTCGACCGGACCGCCGAAGTAGATCTCGGTTTGGTTAATCCCTTCGCTGGAGGAAATATCCATTTCTTCCAGCAGGTTAGCCAGCGACATGCCCGGAACCGCCTTGTTGACGATCAGTCCCATCGCGCCTTGTTCCGAGTGATCACAGAGAAAAACCACCGCATGTTCGAAGCGCGGATCGTTGAGGCTCGGCATGGCGATCAGCATCTGGCCGGAGAGGTTGAGAGGTGTGTCCATGAGTTAGAGATGGGGGTAGATCACGCTGGTTTGAAGTCCTTTTATCGCCATTGTTATTCTTTCTTTAAGATTTCGCCGCTATATCGGGCGCATGAAGCGGATTCTTGCCATTTTGTTTGTGGTCTTGTGGCCCCTTGCTGCCGTTGCCGATGAGGTGCGTCCGGCGGAAGTGTCTATCTTGTCCGGCTGGCGTATGGAAAATGGGCATCACATGGCGGCTATTCTGGTGTCGCTGGAGCCTGGCTGGAAGACCTATTGGCGCGCGCCGGGAGAGGCGGGTTTGCCGCCAGTGGTAAACTGGGAAGGTTCTGAAAACATTGCAGAAATCTATTATCACTGGCCGGTGCCGGAGGTTGACGTTGACAACGGCATGACTTCACTGGTGTTTCATGATGCGCTGGTTCTGCCGGTGGAAATCGTGCCGGTCGATGCGGGCGCGCCGATCCGGGTTGTGGCAGATATTTCGCTGGGTATTTGCCATGATATTTGCATGCCGATGCAGGCCAAATTGCGCGCGGAATTGCCGGTTTCCGGCGTGCGCATGCCGCGAATCGAGGCGGCTCTGGTCGCGCGGCCCGATAGTGCGGCGGAAGCGGGGCTGGTTTCTGCGCATTGCACGGTGGAGCCGATTGCCGATGGCGTTCGGGTGACGGCAAAGCTGCATCTTCCGGCGCTGGGCGACACGGAATTTGTGGTTATGGAGGCGGATCAGCGCGACATCTGGATTTCCGAGGCGATGAGCGCGCGGCGGGGCGATCTTCTGACCGCCACCGCCGATTTTGTGCCGCCCAAAGCCGCGCCGTTTGATCTCAATCCAATGAGCTTGCGCCTGACCATCATCTCATCGGGCCGTGCGGTGGATATTCACGGCTGTGATTCGGATCGTCCGCTGGATTGAATTATTTGCTCCGTAAATGCTCGCCCAAACGCGGCATGATCTCGACAAAATTGCAGGGGCGGTGATTGATGTTGAGTTGCGGCCCGAGGATCTCGTCCCAGGCATCTTTGCAGGCGCCGGTGGAGCCGGGCAAAGCGAAGAGATAGGTGCCGTTTGCCACCCCGCCGGTCGCGCGGCTTTGCACGGCGGACGTGCCGATTTTCTGATAGGAGACCATGGCGAAGATGGTGGCGAAAGCGTCGATTTCTTTCTCATAGACATCGCGGTGCGCCTCAACCGTCACGTCGCGGCCCGTAAGCCCGGTGCCTCCGGTGGAAATCACCACATCAATCTCCGGATCGTCGCACCAGCCACGCAGCTTTTCAGCGATTGCAGCGCGGTCATCGGGCAAAATTGCGCGATCCGCCAAAACATGCCCGTCCCTCTCAAGTCGTTTCACCAACGTATCGCCGGAACGATCTTCCGCAAGACTGCGGCTGTCCGACAGGGTCAAAACGGCGATTCGCACCGGCTGAAACGGGCGGTCTTTGGTAATATGGCTCATGTGATTTCCTTGAGTTTGTTGCGCATCGCTTTCAGGTCTTCCCATGCGTTGCGTTTTGACATCGGGCGACGCAGCAGATGGCGCGGGTCGCGCATGGGCAGGACGGGTTTGTCGGCGATGACTTGCCATTTCCCGCGCAGTTCCTTGAGCGCTGATTGTCCGAGCAACGCCTGACAGGGCGATGGTCCCATCAGAATTACCGCCTTGGCCGGGGCAATCGCGATCAGGCGTTCCAGAAACGGCGCGATTTGCGACAACTCGTCTGCGCTGGCCGGGCGATCCCCCGGCGGTCGCCATGGCAGAGCGGTTGCCAGCAAGAGCGCGGTTTCCGGCGCATCGGCGTTACGGGACCGGCCAATCGCGGCGAACATGCGATCAAGCAATGCCCCTTCCGCCCCTTGAAATGGCTTTCCTGCCCGCTCCTCCAAACCGCCCGGCGCGTCGCCGATGACCAGCAAATCCGCTGCGTCCAGCCCTTCGGTAAAGACAAAATTGCGCGCGCCGCGTTTCAGGGCGCAGCCGTCGAAGTCCTGCAAAGCTGCGCGCAAACTGGTTAAATCCCGCGCCCGCGCCGCCGCTTCCAGCGCTTCTGCGCGCGGGTTGCGCACTGGCTCGATGGGCGGGGGAGGCGGCGCGGCCTTGGCGCGCGCCGGTTTCGCCACTTTCGGCGCCAGCGCATAGCGGTCCACCGGCACGTCGCCGACCGCGTCCATCGCGCCCAGCTCCATTTGCCACTCCAAAGCCGCCTTCGCCGCATGCCAGTTCAGTGATTCCATATGCGGACCCTACCCCGCCCCGCCCGCAAGGCGAACCGCTTTTTCCGCCTGAGCCGTTGCGCCGCCCTAATGCGCTACTTATAAGCGATGCAAAGCGAACGGGGAGGGACCATGACCTTTCAGCAACGCCATCTGATCGGCATCGAGGATCTGTCTCCCGATGAAATCCGCACCGTTTTGGATCTGGCCGACCGTTATGTTGATCTGAACCGACAGTCGGTCAAGCGCTCTGACGCGCTCGCGGGTCTGACCCAGATCAATATGTTTTTCGAAAATTCGACCCGCACACAGTCGTCTTTCGAGTTGGCCGGAAAGCGGCTCGGCGCGGATGTGATGAATATGTCGATGCAGGCGTCGTCGATCAAAAAGGGTGAAACCCTGATTGATACCGCCCTGACCCTGAACGCGATGCACCCGGATCTGCTGGTGGTGCGCCATCCGCATTCCGGGGCGGTGGCGCTTCTGGCGCAGAAGGTAAATTGCGCGGTGTTGAATGCGGGGGACGGGCGGCACGAACATCCGACGCAGGCGTTTCTGGATGCGTTAACCATTCGGCGTGCGAAGGGGCGTGTCGAGGGGCTGAAAGTCGCGATTTGCGGCGATATTGCCCATAGCCGGGTTGCGCGGTCGAATCTGATTTTGTTGCAAAAAATGGGCAATGAGGTGCGCCTTGTCGGGCCGCCGACGCTGGTTCCGTCCAGCCTTGCGCGCGGTGCGACGGTTTACCATGATATGCGCGCGGGGCTTGCGGGCGTTGACGTGGTGATGATGCTGCGGCTGCAACGCGAGCGGATGGATGGCGGGTTTATCCCCTCCGAGCGCGAATATTATCACCGTTTTGGCCTTAATGCTGACAAGCTGGCCCATGCGAAAAGCGATGCCATCGTGATGCATCCGGGGCCGATGAATCGGGGCGTTGAAATCGACGGTGCGATTGCCGACGACCTGACCCGTTCCGTCATTCAGGAGCAAGTTGAGATGGGGGTTGCGGTGCGGATGGCGGCGATGGATTTGTTGGCGCGGAATTTGAAAGCGACGCGCGATGCGGCGCAGAAAAGGCGGGTGGTCGATGTCTGACTGGTTAAATTTGCAATCTGAGGAAAAACTTATCGCCCGTGGTGAACCAAGCCTGTCCGGGATTCTGCGCGACGCGGCGCTCGGAACAGTGGTTGCGGGGCTGTTGCATGGGATGCTGGGCGCGCTGTTTTCCGATTTTAACCCCATGAAATCGCTGATTTTTGCCGGTGCTTTCTTCGTTATTTTCGGCCTTGGGAATGTCCTTTTGCGCGGCAAACGCGGTTGGGCGGTGACGGATCGGCGGTTGGTGTTGCAGCGTGGCGGGGAGATGCCGCTTTCGGACATCGAAGCGGTTAACGTGCAGGGGCGGCAAGTGCGCGTCACCGCTCAGCGCGGCAAGCGGCGGGTTATGTTGAAGCTGGAACCGGATGACCCGCAAGATTTGGCCGGGCAGATGGAGGAATTGCGCCATGGCTAAGGCGGTTTTGGCGTCGGGCGAGCGCGTTGAAGCGGAGTTTCGTGCCAATCGCGGCACCTATATCCGCGAGCATGTGATCCTTGCGGCGCTGGGCTCGGTTCTGGCGGTGGCGGTGCTGATGTGGATGGGCGATCCGAACCCGTGGGTTGGGGTGGTCGGTGCGGTTTTGGCCATCGGGGTGCGTGGTTGGTATGTCGCTTCGGAAGCATTGGGGCAGGTCTGGACCCTGACGGACCGACGCTTGATCACTCCCGCCGGAGTCGAGGTTAACCGGCGTGACATCAAGGCGGTGCGGGTGATTTTTTCTGCGGCGCAGGTCGTGACCGAAAAAGGCGACAAACACATGATCAAGTATCTGCCCGACCCGGCGGGGATTGCGGCCACGATCCGGGGAACGTGAAATGACGGCGGTGGTTTTCCAGAACGCACGGTTAATTGACCCGGAGGCGGGCGAAGAGCGGCGCGGCGAGATTTTCGTTTCTGACGGGCGGATCGTTGCGGATCGTCCAGCGAATGCGGAGGTTATCGACTGCGCTGGGATGTGCCTTGCGCCGGGGATTGTTGATATCGGCGTTAAGATTGGGGAACCCGGTGAGCGCCATAAGGAGAGCTTCAAAACGGCGGGTCAGGCGGCGGCGGCGGGCGGTGTGACCACCATGATCATCCGCCCCGATACCAGCCCGGCGATTGATGCGCCGGAGACTTTGGCTTTCGTGGCGCGTCGTGCGGCGGAGGTGTCGCGCGTGCGGGTTGAGACCATGGCTGCACTGACCAAGGGGCGGCTCGGCAGGGAGATGGTCGAGATCGGGTTTTTGAGCGACGCGGGTGCGGTTGCTTTTACCGATTGCGATCAAGTGGTTGAAAATACGAAGGTTTTGTCGCGCGCATTGACGTATGCGAAGCATATCGGCGCGCTGGTTATGGGCCATCCGCAGGAGCCGGGCCTGTCAAAAGGGGCGGCGGCGACGGCGGGGGAATTTGCCGCGACCAAGGGCTTGCCCGCTGTTTCGACCATGGCGGAGCGCATCGGGTTGGAGCGCGATCTGGCTTTCGTCGAGATGACTGGCGCGCGCTACCATGCCGATAACCTGTCCGCCGCTGCCGCGCTTGAACCACTGGCGCGGGCCAAGGCGGCGGGACTGGATGTCACCGCTGGCGTTAACATTCATCACCTGATTTTTAACCAGTTGGATGTCGGGGAATACCGCACCTTTTTCAAGATGAAGCCGCCTTTGCGCGCGGAAGCGGATCGGATCGCGATGCTGGAGGCGGTCGCGTCCGGTCTGATCGACACCGTGTCGTCGTTTCACACGCCGCAGGACGAGGAAAGCAAGCGCCTGCCGTTTGAGGAGGCCGCGTCCGGCGCGGTTGGCTTGCAAACCCTGTTGCCCGCGGCCATCGGCCTTGCGCGGTCCGGTGCGATTTCGTTGCCCGTGATCTGGCGCGCGATGTCGACCAACCCGGCGCGTCGTTTCGGCCTTGAGGGCGGTTCACTCGCCCCCGGTGCCCCGGCGGATTTGGTGCTGTTCGACCCGGATGCGGGCTTCACGCTCGACCGTTTCACCCTCAAATCCAAGGCGAAGAACACACCGTTTGACGGGGCGCAAATGCACGGCGTTGTGCGCGGAACCTGGGTCGGCGGCGCGCGGGTATTTGGAGCCTGACCATGGACACGTCTCTGCTTATCTCCTTGATTTTTGCATATATTTTAGGCTCGGTTCCGTTTGGTATCGTTTGGGCGCGGGTGTTTGGGCTTGGCGATTTGCGCCAGCTTGGGTCGGGCAATATTGGCGCGACCAACGTCCTGCGCACCGGCAACAAACTCGCCGCTTTGCTGACATTCCTCGGGGATGCAGGCAAAGGCGCGGTGGCGGTTCTGGTGGTGCGCTATTCCGGCTTTATGAGCGGCCCGGAGCTTGCGGGTTTCGCGGCAATGCTGGGCCATTGCTTCCCGATTTTCCTGCGGTTTCATGGCGGGAAAGGGGTGGCGACCTGGTTCGGAACCATGTTCGCGATTTCGTGGCCGCTGGGCCTGATCGGTGCGGCGACCTGGCTCGGCGTCGCGGCGATTTTCCGGTTTTCGTCGCTGGCGGGGCTGACGAGCGTGATCACAATGCCGGTTTGGGCCGCGTTTCTGGTGGGTCAGGAGGCATTTTACGCGACTGCCGCCATGGCTGTTGTGATCACATATCGGCATAAGGAAAACATTGCGCGACTGCGCGATGGTTCAGAGAGTCGAATTGGCAAATACAGTTGATCGTTGGGTGGGTTCAAAACGAAAAAGAGGTGAAAAATGGGTTCCAGTGAAAGCGTTCGCAGCGTTTATTCGAAATATGCGACCTTTTCCGGGCGTGCATCGCGGTCGGAATATTGGTGGTTCGTGATCTTTTACTCTTTAGCCGCTCTTTCGTTGTCCTTCCTGGATAGTTTCCTGTTTGGGGATGTGCAAAAGGATGCAGCACTCTATTTTGCGATAATCGACCGCCCCATTTTCAGCAGCATCTTTGCGTATGCGACATTTCTTCCAGCGCTAGCGCTTACAGTTCGACGTTTGCATGATATTGATCGCACTGGGTGGTGGGCTTTGCTTGGCGTCTTTGTACTTATCGGTACGATTGTATTGCTTGTATTTATGGCGACCAAAGGTACGCGCGGGGCCAACCGTTTCGGGCCAGACCCGAATGGTGGTGATGCGACGGATTTCAATGAAGGTACTGGCACGGTTTACACTTCGTCTCGTATTCCTGATGTTAAGCGGGATTGATTTTGCGGGGTTGAAGGCAGACAGTCAGAAAAAAGGAGGGACTAAAAATGGGTTTTAGTGAAAGTGTTCGCACCGCCTATTCAAAATATGTGACCTTTTCCGGGCGGGCAACGCGGTCAGAATACTGGTGGTTTACGCTGTTTTATACAATTGTGGTTTTGGTTCTGGTCTTTGTGGATAGCACGATGTTTGGCACCGTTCGAACCGATGCAACCAGCTTTAGCGCCTCAACGGAAACACCCATATTAACCAGCATTTTTGTGTTGACCACCGCGCTTCCGATGTTGGCGGTCGTTATCCGGCGCCTGCACGATACCGATCATACTGGTTGGTGGCTCCTGATTAGTTTTGTCCCAATCATCGGCGGTATCGTTCTGCTGGTGTTTTATGTGACCGACGGCACACGCGGCGCCAACCGCTTCGGGCCGGATCCGAAGGGGCGCGGCACGACAGGCTTTGGCGGCAACACCGGCGCAGTTTATACCTCGTCTGACATCCCGAACGTCAAGCGGGACTGATACGAAAACCGGGCGAAAATGCAGGCGCGTTCCTTGCTCCGCTCGTCAGAGGCAGCTCCCGCCGGTATTTGCGTGTCTTTGGTGCTGTATTCTAACTCTTTCAAGGGGTTAGGTTGAAAAATATGGTTGCTTTTATTGAACCGAAGGCAGACAGTCGGGAAAAAAGGAGGGACTGAAAATGGGTTTTGGTGAAAGCGTCCGCACCGTTTATTCGAAATATGCGACCTTTTCCGGGCGGGCAACGCGGTCGGAATACTGGTGGTTCATACTGTTTTATATGATCGCTTATGCGGCGCTGACCTTCGTGGATGGCGCGTTGTTTGGCAGCGTAGAGAGACTGGTTTACGGCGTTAAAGTGGAAATGCAGGTGATGGCTCTGTCCGGTATTTTTGCGCTTGCATCGTTTCTTCCTTCCTTGGGGGTAGCTGTGCGGCGTTTGCATGATACGGACCGCAGCGGATGGTGGTTTTTGATTGCTTTTGTGCCGCTGATCGGCTTCATCGTGCTGTTGGTGTTCTTTGTGACCGACGGAACGCGCGGTGCTAACCGCTTCGGGCCGGATCCGAAGGGGGGCGATACGACAGGCTTTGGCGGTGGCGGCGGTGGTGCATACACCTCGTCCGACATTCCCGGTGTCAAGCGGGATTAATATGAAAACTCGGCGAAAATGCGGGTGAGATCCTCGCCCCATTCGCCGTGATATTTCGCCAGCAACTCGTCCGCCGGGGTTTGCATGTCTTCAACGCTGTCTTCTAACGCGTTCAGGAAATGCCGTTCATCGGGCACCATGCCAGAGAACCCCGGACGGGCGCGGCGGCGCAGGCCAGAGCGGGAAATGTTCAGCGCTTGTGCCGCCAGATCGCGCATTTTCATGTTGCCAACTTCCGCATGCAGCCCGTCGACCGAGGCGGCAACGCGCAGCGCTTCGCGGGTCTCCGCGTCCCAGCCCTTAACCATATCACACGCCTCATCCAGCGCCGCCTGATCATACATCAGCCCGACCCAGAAGGCAGGCAGCGCACAAATCCGCCGCCAGGGCCCGCCATCCGCCCCGCGCATCTCCATATATTTCTTGATCCGGGCTTCCGGGAAGATGGTGGTCAGATGGTCGGCCCAGTCGGAAAGCGTTGGCATTTCGCCGGGAAGAGCGGGGAGCTTGCCTTGCAGGAAGTCGCGGAAAGACTGCCCTAAGGCGTTGATATATTTACCATCCCGGTACACGAAATACATCGGCACATCGAGGGCATAATCGACATATCGCTGAAAACCCATCCCGTCCTCAAAGACAAAGGGCAGCATCCCGGTGCGCGCCGAATCGAGGTCGCGCCAGATGCGCGAGCGCCAGGATTTATGCCCGTTTGGCTTGCCTTCAAGGAAGGGAGAATTGGCGAAAAGCGCGGTGGCGATCGGCTGCATGGCGAGGGCCACGCGGAATTTCTGCACCATGTCCGCTTCCGAGGCGAAATCGAGGTTCACCTGCACGGTGCAGGTTCGATACATCATCTGTTTACCAAGACTGCCAACCCGATCCATGTATTCGGTCATCAGCGCATAGCGCCCCTTCGGCATGACGGGCATTTCCTCATGTGTCCAGGTCGGGGCGGCACCGAGGCCGATAAAACCGACGCCGATCTGGTCGGCAACGGTTTTTACTTCGCGCAGATGTTGGTTAACCTCGTCACAGGTTTGGTGAATCGTTGCCAGCGGCGCGCCGGAAAGTTCGAGCTGTCCGCCCGGTTCCAGCGATATATTCGCCCCCTTGAGTTCCAGCCCGATGATGCGTCCGTCCTCATGCACCGGCAGCCAGCCAAACTGATCGCGTAGCCCGGTCAGCATCGCCAGAACCGAGCGCTCGCCCTCGTAAGGCAGTGGCTTCAGCGTGTCCTTGCAGTAGCCGAATTTCTCGTGTTCGGTGCCGATGCGCCAGTCTTCGCGCGGCTTGCATCCGCTCTCCAGATAAGCTGCGAGTTGGTCCGCATGGGTGATCGGGCCGCCGCCGGATTGAGGAATGGACATGGCGTTTCTCCGTTTGGGTCGCCCCATTGGTGTGCCAAGCGGCGAGGAGTGTCAATGCAGGGCGCGCGGCTCTTTGCGCCAGATGAGCAGTGGTTCGGCCGTGCCTGTTTTCACGGCGTGAATGGCGGTGTCGATCTTTGCGCCGGGCAGTTGGGTCAGAGCGTCGAAAAGTGCTTCGCCCCCTTCCGCGTTGGTCGGGATGATCAGGCTTTCGCCAAGGCTGTTCAGCCGCCAGATTGTCGCGCCGCTGCGGTCGGTTTCAAGGCGCACTTCCTGCAACAGATCGAGGGAAGCGAAGCCACCGCCGAAGGGGGCGAGGTAGGTGATCTGTTTTTCATCAACCTGCACGACGCCCGGCCCGTCATGGCGGCGCGGGATGCGGGCGGAACGGATGCCGGTGCGTAACAGGGCGAGGCCGAGAAGGGCGATGAGCGCGCCGAGCCATTTGATCACGCCGAGCGAGGTCAGGAACCAGAAGGCCCCGAGCGCGGTCAGCCCAAGCCCCGCCCCCGCCTCGCGAAACCGCGTCAGTTTTTCCATCGCTTCCGGGCGAAAAAACCCCATGTCATACCTCGATTGCGGTTTTCAGGATGGCGAGGGAATAGCTGCCGATACGGCGAAAGCCGATGGCTTCATAGGCGCGGCAAGCGTCGGGGCTGGAAGAAAAAAGAAACGCTTTTTCAACGCCTTGCGTGCGGGCTTGTGCGAGATGCAGCGCGACGGCGAGGCGGGCATAGCCTTTGGAGCGCAGGGCCGGGGGCGTGTAAACCCCGCCGATCTGCACCGCGTCGGGCAGGACAGCGTTGAATGCGGTTTTGGCCACGGCCCGGCCTTCTACTTCCAGCACTACGTGCCGGTCGCTGTCGATGCTTGCTTCCACCTTTCGGGCGCATTGAGCGCGGATGTCGGCATTAACTGGCAGGCCGAGCGTTCCGGTGTCATAGTCTAAAATCCAAGCCTGCAGCAGCGCGCGGTCGGCTTCGGTAGCGCGGCGGATATTGCCCGGCGCATCGGGGATTTTGAGCGCGGACAGGGGCAGTTCATACAAGGGTTCTGGCGCGCGCAGGGCAAATTCAGCATCGTTCAGGCCGAAAGCATGCAGCGCCTCTTCGACCTGCTGCGAGGCGCCGTTGATGCCGCTTAATTTGCGTCCTTTGAAAGCGGGTTTGAGCGCGGCGAGGAAGGCGGGGTTTTCCGGCGCTTGCAAGACTAAAAATCCCGCTTGCGACAGACCCGCAACCGCGTTGATCTCGCCTTTCTCGCGGGAGAAAACGAAGCGGGTCGAGCGCGGATCATCGCAGGGTTCGGTGCCAAATTCGGCGAGGTTGGAGCGCAGAAACATCGAGGTGGCGCTGTGTTTGGCGAGGAAATTTCCGATCTCGCCTGCATCTTCCGGGCGGGCGTCGTGCAGCATGTTACCAGTCTCCTAACGCGTTTTGCCACAGGGTCAGCGCTGCGACCGCGGCGGTGTCGGCGCGCAGGATGCGCGGGCCGAGCGATACCGGACGGGCGGCGGCAAGCCCGCGCAGTCGGGCACGTTCGGCTTCAGAAAACCCGCCTTCCGGCCCGATCAGGATCGCCCACTTCTCTTCGCGCTCGCCGGCGAGTCCCAGCCCCTCTCCTGCACGGGTTTCGTCGCAGAACATCAGCTTCCGTTCTTCTGGCCAGTTGGTTAACAGCGCCTCCAGCTTGGTTAATCCCGCCACTTCCGGCACAAAGGTTCCGCCGCATTGTTCCGCCGCCTCAACCGCGTGGGCCTGAAGCCGTTCGCGCTTGATGCGCTCGGAATTGGTGAAATCGGTCGTCACGGGCATGATCCGCGCGGCCCCCATCTCGGTGGCCTTTTCGACGATAAAATCAGTGCGCGCTTTCTTGATCGGCGCGAAGAGCAGCCAGAGATCCGGCGGGTTCATTTGCGGTGCAGAGGGGCCGAGGCAGGTCAGCGTGCCGCCGCGTTTGCTGCCCTCGGCAATCTCTGCCGTATGCTCGCCATCGCGCCTGTTAAACAGCGCCAGCCGTGCGCCGGGTTTGAGGCGCATGACGGCGAAGAGGTAATTTGCCTGATCGCGGGTGAGATCAATGGATTGCCCCGCCCCCAGCGGCGCGTCTACAAAGAGGCGAATTTTTTCACGGTCCAACATGGGGGCAGGTTATGGCGGGAGCATCGCAGAGGCCAGAGGTAAAAGGGCAGGTCGCGGATGCGGTTCAGGGCAACTGGGTTGATCATCGCGCCCCGGCAGCTTTGCGCCCCTATCTGCGTCTGTCGCGGGCGGATCGGCCGGTCGGGACGTGGCTCTTGCTGATCCCGTGTTACTGGGGGGTGCTGCTGGCGATGGCGGCGGATGGGCGTGCCGGGCTGATGGACCTTTGGATCGTTATTGCCTGCGCGCTTGGGGCGTTTTTGATGCGCGGCGCGGGCTGCACCTGGAACGACATCACGGACCGCGAATTTGACGCGCAGGTCGAGCGCACCCGGTCGCGGCCGATCCCTTCCGGGCAGGTGAGCGTGAAACAGGCGATGCTGTGGCTCATGCTGCAAGTGCTTGTTTCCTTTGTTATTTTGCTGTCGTTCAACGGGGCGGCGATCCTGTTGGGAGCGCTCGCGCTGGTGCCGGTGGCGATTTATCCTTTTGCCAAGCGGTTTACATGGTGGCCGCAGGTGTTTCTTGGTGTTGCGTTTAACTGGGGCGCATTGCTGGCCTATGCGGCCCATGCGGGTGTGCTCGGCTGGCCCGCGGTTGTGGCCTATGGCGCGGGGATCACCTGGACCCTGTTCTACGATACGATCTACGCCCATCAGGACACGGAGGATGACGCGCTGATCGGAGTCAAATCCACCGCGCGGCTGTTTGGCGAAAACAGCGGCAAATGGCTGGCCGGGTTTCTCATGCTGACGGTGCTTCTTTTGGCGATGGCGGTGATTTTGGCCTATGCGCCGGGGCGGTCGTTGGCTTCGTTGGTGCTCGCGTTGGCCGGGGTTTGGGCCATGGGATTTCATCTGTTGTGGCAGTTGCGCAATTTTGACGCGGATAATCCAGCGGTTTGCCTGCGTCTGTTCCGTTCAAACCGCAATACCGGCCTGATCCCCGTGCTGTTTTTCGCCGTTTCCCTGTTCGTGTGATTGCGCCCCGCTCTGACAGGTCGTAAGGAGGGCGGACTTCTGGAATAACGGATGGCGAGATGCGCTTTCGGCTTTCGAATTTAACCCTGTCCATTGGCATGATGGTTCTGGCCGCGCTGTTGGCGGTATTGGCGGCGGTGGCGGCGTCGGTCAGCGTGGAAAATCTGTCGCGCAGCACGGTGGAGCGCGCGCTGTTTCTGGAGGGCAAGGACTGGGCGACGGTGGAAACCGATGGGCTGCAGGTGATTCTGACTGGCACCGCGCCGTCGGAGACCGAGCGTTTCAAGGCGTTGTCCATCGCCGGGGCGCAGGTCGATAGCGGGCGGGTCATTGACCTGATAGACGTGCCCGCGCCCGAGGCGATCAAGCCGCCGAGTTTTTCCATTGAAGTGCTGCGCAACGATGCGGGCGTGTCGATGATCGGGCTGATTCCGGCCTCAACAGACCATCCGGCGCTTTCGGCCCAGGTGGGCGGTATCGGCGATGATGTTACGGTGACGGATTTTCTGGAAAGCGCCGATTATCCCGCGCCGGAGCTTTGGGAGCCAGCGTTGGAATTTACCGTGAAGGCGATTGCGCTTTTGCCCAATTCGAAGATTTCCATGTCGGCGGACAAGGTTCGGATCGCGGCGATTGCGGCCTCGGCGGAAGAAAAGCGCGATTGGGAACAGCAGTTGAAGAGGCTGGTGCCCGGCGGGGTGGATATTGTGCTGGATATTGCGGCGCCGCGTCCGGTGATCACGCCGTTTACCTTCCGGTTTACGCTGCAAGACGGGCGGCCGGTGTTTGATGCCTGTGCCGTTGGGTCCGAGAGCGGTAAGCGCCGGATCGTTGCGGCGGGCAAACAGGCGGGGATTGGCGGGACCATTCCCTGCACCATCGGTCTGGGCGAGCCGTCGCCGAAATGGCCGGATGCGGTGGCGCGCGGTATTGCGGCGGTGGTGGAGCTGGGCGGCGGCGCGCTGACATTCTCTGATGCGGATGTGTCGCTAGTTGCTGCGGAGAACACGGATGCGGCGCTTTATGACCGCGTGATTGGTGAGTTGGAAGCCGAGTTGCCGGAGGTGTTTTCATTGAAAGCGGTTCTGCCCGATCCGGTTTCCATCGAGGGCACGGGCGAGGGCGCGGCGGAGTTCGTAGCCACCCGTTCCGCCGAAGGGCGCGTCGAGTTGCGCGGACGGGTGCGCACCGAGCAGGAACGCAACATCGCCGAGAGCTTTGCGCGCGCGCAATTCGGTTCGGAAAACGTCTTTGCCTTCATGCGGGTCGACGAGGGGCTGCCGCGCGATTGGGCGGTGCGCACGTTGGCCGCGATGGAGGCGCTGGGGCATCTGGCGAATGGGTCGGTTGTGGTGCAATCCGAGGTGGTCGATCTCAGCGGCGTGACCGGCGACAAAGAGGCCAAGGCAGAGATTTCGCGGCTGTTGTCCGACAAGTTGGGGCAGGCGGAGGATTTCCGCGTTTCGGTGCGCTATGAGGAACAGTTTGATCCGGTGGCCAGTCAGCCGACGCCGCAGGAATGCGTCGATGGGGTGAACGCGGTTCTGGCGCAGGCGCAGATCCGTTTCGCGCCGGGTTCGGCGAATATCGAACCGGGGTCCGGCGGGACCATCGACAAGATTGCGGATATTCTGAAGAAATGCCCCGATGTGGCGATGGAGATCGGCGGGCATACGGACAATCAGGGGCGCGAAGAGACCAATAAGAACCTGTCGCGCAATCGGGCCAATTCGGTTTTGTCGGCCTTGCTGGCGCGCCGGGTTCTGACCTCTGCGCTGTCGGTGCATGGCTATGGCGAGGAGTTCCCGATTGCGGATAACGGTAGCGAGGAAGGGCGCGAAGCCAACCGGCGCATCGAGTTCAAATTGATTGGCGGCGGTGATCCCGAGGTTGCGGCGCGCGAGGTGGCGCAACAGGAATCGCCGCTGGCGGATGCGCCCCGGCCCAAGCCGCGCCCGGAGGAATTTGGCGGGATGGATGCGCCGGAGCCTGCTGCGGAAGAAGCGTCGGAAGAGGCTGCGGCTTCGGAAGAGGCTGCACCGGAGACCGCATCGGAGACTGCGCCGGAAGCTGCCGAAGAGCCTGTTGCTGAGGAATCTACCGCTGAGGAACCCGTTGTCGACGAGCCTGTGGCCGAAGAGCCAGTTACTGAGGAACCCGCTGCCGAGGAGCCAACCGTCGAGGAACCTACCGCTGAGGAGCCAGTGTCTGAAGCACCCGCTGCTGAGGAAGTCGTTTCAGAGGAAGTTGCGCCGGAAGCCCCCATGGAAGCTGAGCCTGCCGAAGCAGCGGCCGAAGAAACCCCGCCTAGTGAGATCATTTACCCGGACGCACCCGATACGCGGCCCGCGAGCAGACCGGAAACGGAGTAAGCCATGAACAGAACCGAATTCATTATCGTTACGGCGATCATCCTCTTCGTGGCCTTCGCGCTGGGCTGGTTCGCTTATTGGCTCCTGCATCGCTTTACCCGCGTGGCAGGCGGCGAGATGGGTGAGATCGACCGGCTGGCGCAATCGCTGCACGAGGCGGAAGAGACCCGCGATCAGGCGATTATCTACCTGCAACAGCGCGAGGCGGAGATGGCCAATCAATTGCATCAGACCGAGGCGGAGTTGCGCGCGGCGATGGACGGGTTGCGCGACGCGCGGCAGGAGGCGGAAGAGTTGCGCGCCTATATCGAGCGCGAGAATCAGGCTTAGGGCGTAGACCCATAATCCCTGCGCCACTGGTTTGTCAGATTTTTGTTCTGACTATGAGCGGCACCGCAGGAATAGTGGTTCTATTTCAAGGGGTCGCGAAGACGCTCAGGGCAAAAATCTGG